>MDTG01061197.1_pt1 | contig 29265 bp, 29 predicted proteins | sample 811421 | NCBI WGS metagenome assembly MDTG01 (sample SAMN05326645, study PRJNA326480) | marine metagenome | isolation source: seawater | place: Pacific Ocean: South East | collected 2011 | reverse complement strand
GCAAGAGCAGGTAAAACTTTTAACGCGATTTGATTGATAGGCCAGTTCCATGGAGTAATAAGAGCACAAACCCCTATAGGTTCATAAGCAATGTAATTACCCAACTCTTCATCATAATATTTTTCAAAATTAAATTGTGAATATTTTTCAATAAATGTTTTTATATGATCTTTTCCAGATTGACTTTGTTGCTCAAATGCCCAGTCTTTAGGAGCACCCATTTCTAATGTTATAGCCTCAGCCATTTCTTGAAAGCGTTTTTCGTAAATTGCTAAAAGATTGTTTAACAAGTTTAATTTATCTTTTTTTGATGTATTCCACCATTTATTAAAGGAATGTTTTGCAGCATTTACTGCTAAATCAGCATCTTCTTGACTCGCTAAAGATATTACAGCGCACACTTCTTCATTTGAAGGATTTATAACTTCTAAATTTTTTGGTTTTAAGGGATTGACCCATCTTCCATCAATATAAAATTTTGTTTTTGATAATATTGTCATGATTATATTAAGCAATAAACTATTATTTATTATTTTTAAATTCTAAACGTCTTTTATGTAATATTGGCTCTGTATAACCAGAAGGTTGATTAATACCATCTAAAACAAGATCTTTAGCAGCTTTGAATGCAATAGTATTAAAGCTTGGAGACATAGGTAAATAATTTTCGTCATTAGCGTTTTGTTCATCTACTATTAAAGCCATCTTTTCAAAAGCATTCAAAACTTGTTCTTTAGAAACTATTTCGTGCTCTAACCAGTTGACTATTGCTTGTGAAGAAATACGGCAAGTGGCTCTATCCTCCATTAAACCAATGTTGTTAATATCAAGAACTTTAGAACAACCAATTCCATTATTAATCCACCTAACAACATATCCCAAAATACCCTGAGCATTGTTTTCAATTTCATCAGCAATTTCTTTTTCTGATAAATTAACTCTGTTTAATAATGGTAAAGTAATAAGATTATCAATATTTTCATTTTGGTTAGTAGATATAATTTCATTTTGTATTTTATGCACATCTACTTGATGATAATGCATGGCATGAAGGGTAGCTGCAGTAGGGCTTGGTACCCATGCACAATTAGCACCAGATTTAGGATGTATAATTTTTTGCTCAATCATTTCAGCCATTAAATCTGGCATAGCCCACATTCCTTTGCCTATCTGCGCTTTACCTTTAAGTCCACATTGCAATCCAATTCTAACATTGCGATCTTCATAAGATTTTATCCATTTTGAATTTTTCATTTCACCTTTTTTTAATAGTGGACCAGAATACATTGAGGTATGAATTTCATCCCCAGTTCTGTCTAAAAAACCAGTATTAATAAAAGCTATTCTGTTTTTTGCACTTCTAATACATTCTTTCAAATTAACACTTGTCCTTCTTTCTTCATCCATAATACCTATTTTGATTGTATTTAATGGAAGGTTTAATAAATTTTCAATTTTACTAAAAATATTACATGTGAAATCAACTTCTTCTGGTCCATGCATTTTAGGTTTAACAATATATATAGAATTAAAAATAGAATTTTTATAATTTTTGTTATCAAAATTGTACAAAGCAATTAATGAGCTAATTACAGCATCCATTATTCCTTCATAAATTTCATTACCATTCTTATCTATAATTGCTGGATTTGTCATAAGGTGGCCAACATTTCTTATGAGCATTAAAGAACGCCCCTTAAGTGTAAAGTTCTCTTCGTTAATATTAATAAGTTCAATATCTTTGTTTAAAGATCTATTAATCTTTTGGGAATTTTTTAAAAACTTTGCTTCTAAATCTCCTTTCATTAAGCCTAACCAGTTTTTATAAGCCAATATTTTATCTTCTGCGTCGACTGTTGCAACACTATCTTCACAATCCAATATTGTTGATATTGCAGACTCTAAAATTATATCTGAAATGCTCGCTTTGTCCATTTTCCCAATTTTGTTATTAGGATCTATTACAATTCTACAATGCAAATTGTTTTTTACTAAAACTAGTTCATTTATTTTTTTATTTTCATATTTTTTAAAACCCTTGATTTGATCAGGCTCTTTTAAAGTTGTAAAATTTTTTTTGTCTATAAAAAATTTTAAATTTTTTTCATCCAACTCAATATTAATTATATTTTCCCAACTTTGGCTAATTAAAGGAGCAAAGTTATCTAAATGTAATTTAGCATATTTTACAACTTGTTTACCTCTTTCCTCATCATACAGTTTTGTTTTAGGTAATTCTCCTAATGTATTTGTGCCATAAAGAGAATCATATAAACTACCCCATCTTGCATTTACTGCATTAAGGGCATAACGTGCATTGGTTATTGGAACAACTAATTGTGGACCACAAATAGTTGAAATTTCAGGATCAACATTTGCTGTTTCTATTTTAAAGTCTTTGCCTTCATCAATAATATAACCAATTTTTTTAAGAAATAATTTGTACTCATTTAATTTAAAATCACCGGTCTTATTTTCTTTATGCCACGTATTAATTTGATTTTGTATAATTTTTCTTTTATCTAGAATTTTTCTGTTAATCGGTGATAATTCATAAATTATTTTAGAAAAACCTTCCCAAAAAAACTCTTTAGATATTCCAATTCCTTTAAGAACCTCACTGTTGATGAAATCATAGAGACTTTCATTAATTTTCAGATTATTGGTTTCAATTCGTTTGTCCATATTCATTGATTTTGCTACAGATAAAGAATTTTTAAATAATTTAAATATTTTTTTTAGATTATTATAGATTTAATTATCAAAATCATTAGACCTTATTCTTTAAATAAAATTTATGGCAAAACAAGACTTTCGTTTTTTTGATAGCAGACAAAAATATTTGTTGTTTGTTACGACAACCAATGAAAAACAAGTTATTGGAGATCATCTTGATACATATATTAAAACCATTAAACCAAAAAAACCAGCCTTAAAAATATTTGACGCTGGCCTTGGGGATGGTTCATTATTAATTAGCACTTTAAGAAGTTGTCATAAAAGATTTCCAACAATTCCCTTTCTTGTATACGCAAAAGAAATTAGCATGGAAGATGTGCGAATAGGAATAGAAAAGTTATCTAATATTTTTACAGAACATCCAAACACAGCATTTGTAGTTACAAACCTTCATTATTCTGAAGCAGCTAGTTTACAATCAAAAAATCATGCTAAGCAAAAAAAATTTAAATTAGAAACAGTTAAATTAAAAGGCAAAACATCTTATGAATTTTTTTCTCAATTAACTAAATTAGATAATCTTTTGCAAAAAAACTGGCAAGTAGAACGTCACCCTATTAGCGGTAACCCAACTTATAAAAAACCTTCTGCCCTTGTGATTTATAGAAAAGATCAAAATTTTTCACTTAGCGATATTGCGCCAACTAAAAACAATCTCAGTAAACAAAATTTTGACTTAATACTTGCTTCACAGCCTTATAGATCAAGAATAAATGCTAGGAAAAAAAATGAATATGTTATTAAGCCTATGATTAATGCTTTATCAAAAAAAGGAAAATTAATAATTGTTCATGCATCTGGTAATGATCCTGCTCATGAATTAGTGAAAAAAATATGGCCTAAGGAAAACCCTTTCCCCTCATTGGGCAAAAAAATCCAAAAAGATTTAAAATCATTATTAACTTCTAAAGAATTAAAAAATTTAAATTTTCACCCAATAAAAAATATTAAATATTCGTTAAGAGCTCTTCCTGAAGAAATTTCCAATGGAATTTCTACTTCAATTGTTTTTTCAGCTTGGAATGCCTCAACATATGTAACACAAATGAATGATGATGAAGTTTTAAAAGTTGAAAAAAAATTTCAACATATTGAGCCTACACAAAAAATAATTAAAAAGTACGGTGGTATGTGGTTTAATGATGAGATAATCGTTATTGAAAAAAGTTAATATTAATTATCAATATGCGAATTAGCGTGTTCCTTTATTTTCATTAACATTGAATGAACCCCATTTCTTCTGCCCGGGGTTAATAAATTATTTAGATTTAGTCTTTCAAGTAGTTCAAAATTTGTACTTATAATCTCTTTGGGTTCTCTATCTCCATAAATATTACATAATATTGTTACCATGCCTTTAGAAATGAATGCATCTGAGTCATAATAAAAATTTATTTTTTTATTTTTAATATATGGCACTAGCCAAACCTGAGCTTGACATCCAGAAACTTTAAAAGTCTCTTGTCTAAATTCTTCAGGAAAAGATTCTGCTTTTTTCCCTTGTTCTAGTAAAAATTTATATTTTTCTATATCATCATCGAAAGTATCGAGACTTTCCTTATAATAATTAATTTTTTCTTCAATTGTTTTCATTGCATATGCTCTCTAAGTGTTTTTGCTGAATCTTCAGGCAAAACATCCATAATAAAAACCCCTGCCATTGACTCTGAGCCAGCAAGTATTTTTGGTTTGTCACCATGTCTAAGAGGAGGATAAAATTCAATATGAAAATGAAATTTATCAAATTTAATTTTTGGTGCTGCATGTAAACCCATTATATATGGGCATTTTTTTCCTAAAAAAGAGTCATATCCTTTAACTACCTTTTGTAGGCAAGTTGCAAAAGATTCAATTTCATCTTCATTTAACTCCCAAGGACCCGCTTTTTTTCTTTTTGTCATAATCCAAACTTCATAAGCATATCTTGCAAAAGGCGGAATAGCAGCAATAACATTCTCATCTTGGTAAACATAATATTTTTTTTCTAAAATATCCATCATATCTAATATAAAATTTTTTTTTTCAAAAGATTTCAATTCTTTTTCAATAACAGGAGGTATAAATGGATAAGCATATATTTGACCATGGGGATGATGTAAGGTGACCCCACATTCCTTACCTCTATTTTCAAAAGGCATTACATATTTTACATCTTTTGTTTCTAGTAAATTTATGTACCTATCGTTCCATGCATAAATAAGTAACTTAATTTTATCAATGTTCATTTCTGCGATTGTATCGTTATGACCAGCAGAATAAACTATAACTTCACATCTGCCGTTAGAATTTTGTATGTTTATTCCGTCAAAGCTAAATGATTCATTATGAGAATTAAAACTAGACCATCTGTTTGGGAAAACTGCAACTTCAAAATCTTTAAAAGGTATTTCAGTAGGAAAGTTTAGATTACCACTGGGACAAAGTGGACAGTATTCTTTCGGAGGAAAAGCTATACGATTTTTTCTGCCTGCAGAATAAGTGACCCATTCTTGTCTTGCTGGATTCCATCTTAAATGAGGTTTTGAAGCAGGAACGATTTCTAATTCTTTGGATGGTTTTTCTTTATGTTCATTAAAACCATAAAGATACATTTCATTGCTATCATTTCTTTTAAAAATTCGTTTATAAATTTTTTTCATTTAATTGAGTTTCCCAAGCTATAGCAGTTTTAATAATAATATTTAGATTATTGTAGCTAGGTGTCCAATCTATATATTTTTTTAATTTAGATACATCAGCAACAAGAGTCTCAGAATCACCCTTTCTACTTTTGCCATATTCATATTTAATAACGTTGCTAGTAATCATATTTGCTGCATCTATTACTTCTTTAACAGAATATCCTTTTCCATAACCACAATTAAATACATTTGATTCTTTTGTTTTTAGTAAATAATCTAAAGATCTAAGATGTATATCTGAAAGATCACTAACATGAATATAATCACGAATTGCTGTGCCATCAGGTGTGTTATAATTATTACCAAAAATTACAACCTTATCTCTTTTTTTTGATGCCACCTCACTTACAATTTTAATTAAATGTGATGCTTGTTTTGTTACTAAGCCAGTTCTAAGACCAGGATCGGCTCCAGCTACATTAAAATAACGAAGAATAATAAATTTAAAACGATTTGTATTGTCTTGTAAATATTTCTCAGTTCTTTTTTTTGATTCTCCATAGGGATTTAATGGTTTTAAATCATTATTTTCAGTTATTAAATTATTTGTTTTTGAATTGCCATACACAGCTGCGGTTGATGAAAAAATTATGTTAGTTAAATTATTTTTGTAACATGTTTCAAAAAAACTGATTGCATTATCAGTATTATTAATAAAATATTTTTTTGGATTTTTTACTGATTCTTCAACTTTTATATTTGCTGCAAAATGCATAACTGCATTAAAAGATTCTGACTTAAGTAATTTGTCTACTTTATGATTATCATTAATATTACAATTCAGAAAATTTACTTCTTTAGGAATCAAGTTTATATTTCCTGTAGATAAATCATCTATAACCGTTACTTTAACCCCTTTTTCTTTAAGTGCCAAAACAACATGACTCCCTATATAGCCTGCACCACCTGTAACTAAAATATTCATAATAAATATAATAAAAAAGTTTTAACTTAGTTATATATATGTTAATTTATTTTTATGATAGATCTCTTAGATACACATCAGCATCTCATTTACAGGGATCAGGCTGGATACAGCTGGACAAAAGATATTCCGCCACTAGCTGAAGGAGATTTCACTGTAAATGACTATAAAAAAATTACACAAGATTTAAACATTTGTGGGTCCTTGTTTATGGAAACTGGTGTTGATGATAAAGATTATCAAAAAGAAACACATTTTATTAAATCGGTTATGGAGGATTCAGCTTCAGGAATTAAAGGTATCATAGCTTCTATTAGGCCTGAGCTTGATGAAGATTTTGATAAATGGCTTGAAGAAGCTTTAGCAATCAATGTCTGTGGCTTTAGGAGAATTTTGCATGTTATGCCAAATGAAACTTCTGAAAATTCTGTATTTAGAAATAATGTTAAAAAAATTGGAGCTTCTGGCAAGCCATTTGATATTTGCTATTTACCTTCACAGCTAACTATAGCCTTAGACTTTGCGAAAGCATGTGAAGATATGCCTCTTATATTAAACCATTGCGGCGTACCCTCTATCGCAGCTGGTGAAATCGACCCTTGGCGTAAGGACATAAAAGCTCTAAGTGAAATGCCAAACGTTATTTGTAAATTATCTGGATTAATGGCCTATTGTGCGCCTGGAACCTCATCGTTAGAAACAATTAAGCCTTATGTTGATCATGTTTTAGAATGTTTTGGGGCTAATAGAATGGTTTGGGGAAGTGATTGGCCTGTGGTAAATTTAGGAAAGGGATTACAAGAATGGATAGAAGTTACCAGGAATATCTTATCATCCCTTTCAGAAGATGAGGCTAATAAAATTGCTCATCTAAATGCGAAAAAAATTTACAATATTAATATTTAAAAAAATTTTTTATTTAAAGCAAAATTAAATATATCAATAGATCAATGAGATTTAAAACAATTGAAAATAAAAAACTTTTTCTTGAGATTTCAAGTGAAATGGGCGCATCAATTATTTCTTTTAAAGAGAAAAGTAAAAATTTAGATATTTTCAGACCATTTCCTGCAAATAAAAAAATAAGTAAATTTAATTCATATTTTACTGGTTATTTTGCCACTGTTCCATATTTTGGCGCTGTGCATGAAAATACATTTCCGCTGAAAAATAATTATATTTCTTTAATGAAAAATCATATTTTGGAACCTGTTACCATCCATGGTGAGGGATGGATTAATAAGTGGGATGTAAGCAAGCAAACTAAAAATTCTATTGAATTAGTTTTTAAACATAATGGTAAAAAAAATTATCCTTATGCCTATAAAGCCAAACAAACTTTCAAACTAAAAAATAAATCTTTAATTATATCTATATCATTAGAAAATATTGATAAGGATTTTTTTTATTGTGGTATTGGTTTTCATCCTTGGTTTAACTTAAGTGAATTTTCTAAAATTCATTCAAATAGCTTTACATATTTAAAAAAAATACAAAAAGAGAAGCTTATAAAATCAAAAATGCTAAAAAGTAAGGCTCTTGATTTGAATAAATATAAGATAGACGAAACTTTTTTAGATTGGAATGGTAAATCTAAATTGATAATTGACAAAAACTTGTCTTTGATAATTAAAAACAAAAATAATGTTAATAATCTGCATGTTTTTTCACCCCCTAAAAAAAATTTTTTTTGTATTGAGCCTGTTACAAATATAAGGGACGCTTTTTACACTAAAAAGTTAGGAAAACATTATCATGGATTAAAAAAACTAAATCCAAATAAAAAATTCAAAGCTGAAATTGAATTTGAAGTTATAGGTTAATTAATTTAATTATTTTTTCTTAATATATTTGCTACTTCAACTAATTTTCTTATTTTTAATCTAGTAATTTCAATTGGCACGTGTCCAAATCCACATTCACTAGTAAGTAAAATTTTTTCTTTTGGGAAATATTTGAGTGCTGGCAATACTGCATTTCTAATATTTTCTTCAGTTTCTATATCGTCAATTCTCTGATCGATTACTCCTAATGAAATTTTACCTTTAAATTTCCAATGATTAAAAACATCTAACATTTTATAATGTAAACTACAGTGCTCTAAATGAATCTCATCAACATTAAGTATTTTTAAAGCTTGAATCATATCTGTATATTTTCCAAAAAAACCTCTTTTTCTATGTGCATTTCCTCCACATATATGAAGATTGAATTCAACATTTGGAAAACACTTAATTATATCGTTTATTATTTCAGCTGCCCATAAAGTTTCTTTAACATTTTCTGTCCAAACAGGTTCATCAAATTGTATATAATCACAACCTTCATTAACAATTTTCTCAATTTCTTCACAAAGTACACCCGCATATGCTTTTGTAAGAGCAATATCATTTGGATAAATATCAGGTCTTTCATTTATACTAAATCTAGCAAGCATATGTGGACCAGTTATTGTCTGTTTTATTCTTACGTTTCTTGGCGCGGATTGCCTTGCTTTTTTCCATTTAAGTGCAAGATTTGTTTTTAGATTTTTAATTTCTCCTTTTACAACTGCGCACTCAATTCCAAAACCCTCTGTTCCGTGCGTTTTTTTTAAATCAACACCCTCCATTGAGCCACCAACAGTAAATTTTTTGAATTTTTTATTAATAGCATCAACTCCATCTAAACGAAGCTGATAAAACCAATACATATTTTCTCTATAAGACTCTCCATCAGTTACTATATCTAATCCTAAATTTACCTGATCTTTCACAGCCCACTCTATCATTTCAAAAGCCTCCTCATCAGATACAGTTGATTTTCTTAATGTGTCTTTTTGAGCTTCTTTTCTTGGATAGCTTCCTGTTACTGTAGTTAAATAATCCATAGTATTTAATTTAAATTTATTTCCCTTACTTCTTCTATTAATGATTTTACACCTTGCTCGAATGAACGCGGGTTAAAATTTATTTCTTCTCTTATTCTGCTATCATCTTGATCATCAATTAAAGGAGTATGAATTTTTTCTTCTAAAAAATTTATATCAGCATTAGGAATAAATTTTTTTACGGTCGCTTCTAATTTGTGTCCATTAATTGTTTCCGATCCAGTATTAAAACATGAAAAATTTAATTTATCTTTAAGCGCAAGCCTCACCAATTGTTCTGCACAATCTTCTACATATATCCAATTGTCTGTGTTATCTTTTGAGAAAGGCAAATTAACAACTTTACCTAAAGCTGGTTTAGCAGCAAAATCCTCTGCCCAATTAATAGCAGTATTTTGTCGACCATAACCAAAAACAACTGATGGTCGTGTATAGGCAATACTGCATCCATACTTCTTAATATATTTCTCTGCCATATATTCGTTTAGTAGTTTCATTACTCCATATGTAAAATGGTGATTATTGATACCTGTATAGTCAGTTTCCTTTATTGCCCTATTGCCAAAAACAGATTGTTTGGCACCATAAACTGTTTCACTACTTGCAAATATCAATCTTCTAATTTTGTACTTAACAATCATTTCAAAAATATAGGTTGTTCCAACAATATTAATTTTACTTGCTAAAACTGGGTTATTCTCACAAATTGTTCCAATTCCATATGCAAGATTTATTACAGAATCAAAACTATATTTAGAAAAAAGATCTTCAATATTATCTTGATTGCTAATATCAAGTTTTTCAAAAGTTAATAAATTTTTTTTAAAACCTAAATCAATATATTTTTTTTCGAGCTTAGATTTATTTTGTCCTAAATCTAAATCTGCAGCAACTATTGGAATTTCTCTTTTTCCTAAATTCAGAACTACTCTGCTTCCAATAAATCCCGAAGCACCCGTTACTAAAACAGTCATTTAAACAGTTAATTTAATGTCATTATTTGAAATAGAAATCATAGTATTTATTTTTTCTTTGTATGGAAATTTTTTCATTAGATTTTTATCAAATTTGACACCTAATCCAAAACAATTAGGTTTTTCTACATAACCATTTTTAATAACAATCTTTTTATCTTGGAATAAATAATTGTTGATTGGATGATCCATAAAGCAATATTCAGTGAAAGCTGAATTAGGTATAGTTAAACCAAAATGTATTCCTGCCATAATACTTATAGCGCTTCCCCACGAATGTAGTGCTATAGGTTTGTTATTAATATAAGCTAAATCTGAAATTCTTCTACCCTCAGTAAAACCTGAAGTAGCGATATCAAATTGTAAAATATCAAAAACTGAAGCATCTAAATAAGGCTTAAATGCTCTTGCTGTAGGTATGCTTTCAGCTCCAGCAATATTAATACTAGTAGATTGTTTAATCTCCTTATAGCCTTGTAAATTTTCAACTCTGCAAGGTTCTTCAAAAAATAAAATATTATATTTTTCTAACTCTTTAGCCAAGTTGATTGAAACTTTAGTTGCCCATGGATTTGCAGCCGATCCTTGAACTGCATCAACAATAAGGTCCATTTTATTTTTAAATTCTTTTTTAAAATCAGCTACAATTTTAATAACAGTATTTGGATTAACAACTCTCATTTTATAAGTTCTAAAACCAAGTTTAAAAGCTTTTCTAGCATCTTTTATAAGTTCATTACTTGATTCAAAAAGTCCATTACTTGCATAAATTCTAATTTTATCTTTATTTACGCCTCCAAGTAATTGGTAGACAGGTAGTTTTAATTTTTTTCCAAGCAGATCATACATCGCAATATTAATTCCACCCATTACCCCTATACCTATACCTTCTCTATTCCAGAAAACACCTGAACCATACATATTTTCCCAAGCCTGATTAATATTTTCAATATCAGTGCCTTTTAATAAATCTTTAAAATGTTCAACAAGACCTATTATGGGTTTATGTGTGAATTGACCATGAGTGACTTCACCCAAGCCATATTCTCCTTTGTCATCAGTTATTTTAATAACTGGGACAATCATATTTTCAACTAAGCCTGCACTATACTTATAATTTAATTTCTTAGGAAAAGGGTATTCAAGAAAAAAAACTTCAATATTTTTTATTTTAGCCATTATACAAAACCCACATAATTATTTTTTTATTATATTATTTCATGTAAAAGATTTCATCCATCATTACCCAAGAATTATTATCTTCATTATTTGGAAAAGGATTGAAACACTCTATCATTAAATTTGTCCATTTTTGAACAATAGGAATCTTCTGCATTTCAGCCATATCTTGATCAAAGTTTTCACCATCATATTCAAGATAACCAAACATAAAATCTTCCTTTAGATAAATGCTGTAGTTTTTAACATTTATTTTTTTTAACTCACTCAAAACTTCAGGCCAAACATTTGAGTGATTTTCAATATAAAATTCCCTTTTTTCATCTTTTAACCTAACAGCCATAGCATATCTTTTTGTAGTCATAAGTTACCTCTATAATAATATTATTATATTTTTAAATAAATATTATCTTCATATATAAAAATTACTATATTTTTCCTTTTAAATTTATGGATAGCGTGTAATATCTTCTAAAAATTGGAGGAGAATATGAAATTTTTCAAAAGCATTTTGATTGTAATATCTATTTTCTCAGTTCCATTTAGCGCCTTTGCTGTTGATAAAAGTTTTCCCAACGACAAAGTAACTATGTGGGGAGATTATAGTGGAATTACTCTAGATGTAAAACTTATAGGTGGAGCACCATATGATCCACTTTACGAAGCAATGATTCCTATCTGGGAAGAAAAAACCGGAGGTAAGGTTTCAATCTTATCTAAAAAAAGTCACTTTGAATTAGATAAGGAAATAAAACAAGATATAGCTGCAGGCAATATTAGTTATTGTGTTGTATCTAATCATACAAGTTTTGCTACACAATACGGAGACATCTATAGAGATTTAAATGGTATTGTTCCTGGAGATTTTTTATCTGAATTTGTACCACTTGTTCTAGATCACTCAACGGTTGACGGTCGTCTTGTACAGCTTCCACAACACAGTGATGTAAGTAATCTTTGGTATATTAAAAGTATCTATGAAGATGCAGATAATAAAAAAAGATTCAAAGATGAATATGGTTATGATTTAGCACCACCAGAAACATTAGAACAGTGGAAAGAACAAGCTATTTTTTGGTCTGATCCACCTAATTTTTATGGAACACAATACGTTGGTAAAGAAGAAGCAATCACAGGTCGTTTTTATGAGTTAGTAATTGCTGAAGGTGGCGCATTGTTTGATGATCAATGGCGACCAACTTTTAACAATGAAGCTGGTCAAAGAGCACTTCAATGGTTTGTTGATTTATACAATGCTCAAGCAGTACCTGCTGGTGTTTTAAATTATCTTTGGGATGAAACTGGTCTTGGATTTGCTAGTGGAACAGTTGCTCTTAACCTTGATTGGGGAGGTTGGGGTGCATACTTCAATAGCGCTGACTCAAAAATCGGCGGTGATGTAGGGCTAGTTAGATTTCCAATGGGATCAGGAGGAAAAAGAGGGGGCTGGTCAGGTTCTCATACTTATTCAATTCTTAATGGTTGTCCTGATGAAAATCTAGAAGCAGCAGCTTCGTTGATTTGGATACTAACTAACCATGAAGCTCAAATGCATGAAGCTAGAGGAGGAAAACTTCCAACTATGAGTAGAGTTTGGGATGATATTGCAAGTGAAATGAATGCTGAAGGAAATGCGTTCATGAGCGATCTTTTCTCAACATTCAAAGCTTCAATGGCTGAAGACGCATTTACACCTCCACTAATTCCTGAGTGGATTCCTTTTTCAAATATTATTTTCCCTGAATTGCAAGCTGCAATAGTGGGTGATAAGACAGTTAAGGAAGCACTAGATGCTGCAGCTAAAGAAACAGACTATTTAATGCAAGACGCTGGTTATTACTAAGCCTCTTTAAATTAGCTACCCCTAGTAATGAAGGGGTAGCTAAAATTTAATCTATTTTTTTTATGAGTAACCAAGAAGAAGATATAAAAAATTTGAGTCAAACTTGGCCAATGCCAAGTAAAAAAAACCCAATTACAATTATAGGTACTGGTGGAATAGTTAAAGATGCACATCTTCCAGCATATAAAAAAGCAGGTTTTAGTGTATCTGGTTTATATGACATAGATACAGAAAAAGCTAATTCTTTGGCTAAAGAATATGAAATTAATAAAGTTTATAGTTCTCTTGAAGAGTCATTTGAAAACAAAGATTGTGTTTTCGATTTAGCGCTACCACCTGCAAATTTATTAGAAACTGTAGAAAAACTGCCTGAAAATATTTACGCAATTTTTCAAAAACCACTTGGTAGGTCTTTGGAAGAGGGAAATAAAATTAGAAAAATTTGTCATCAAAAAAACATTAAAGCAAGTATGAATTTTCAATTAAGATTTAGCCCAATTATGCTTCCTGTATATGAAGCAATTAAAAACAATCTTTTGGGAGAATTGGTAGAACTTGAAGTTCATGTAAATGTTCACACCCCTTGGGAATTGTGGCCTTTTTTAAAAACACTAGATCGCGTAGAAGTGCCATTGCACTCAATTCACTATATTGATTGGATACGATCAGTTTTAGGCAATCCTAAAAGTTTATATTGTCAATCTGTAAAACATCCTAAAGTAAATGAATTAGCAGACTGCAGAACAAGTGCTATTTTTAATTATGGAGATCAAATCAGATGTTGTATGACAATAAATCACTGTCACTCTTTTGGAAGAAAAAATCAAGATGCATATATTAGATTGGAAGGTACTAAAGGTGCTGCAAAAATGACTTTAGGTCTTTTGTTGGATTACCCGAACGGGGAACCTGAAGAATTAGAAATCATAACTGAAAATACGGATTGGGTTAAATTTGATATTAAAGGTAAATGGTTTCCTGATGCTTTTATTGGAGTAATGGCTAATATGCAAAGATTTAAAAATGGTGAAGACGATAAATTAATTACATCAATAGATGACTCTATTGATACAATGGCTATTGTTGATTCTTGTGGCATATCAAGTCAATCAGGAGGATTAAAAATAACTTACGCAGATTAAATGAACAGAAAATTTTTTAGCAGTCCTGCTTTATTATTACTACCTTCAATATTAGCAATTGGCTTTGTAATAATAATACCCCTATTATTTTCTTTTTATACTAGCTTTACTTCTTACAAATTAACACGTCCTGATAGTCTTTATAATTTTGTTGGTCTTAGAAATTACGAACGATTAATTGATAATGTAAAATTTTGGGCTGCTTTTGGAAGAACAATATTATTTTTAGCAGTCGTACTAAATCTTGAGTTATTATTTGGTCTTGGTATCGCCCTTTTAATAAATAAAATTACATGGGGCCAAAGAACTTTAAGAACTATCATGATGTTTCCAATGATGTTTTCACCGATTTTAGTTGGTTTCCAATGGAAATATATTTTTAATGATAATATTGGTTTGCTTAACAATTTTTTGTATTTATTTGGTTATGAGTCAGCAATACCATGGTTAATTGATAAATACCTTGCAATGGGGTCAATTATGATTGCAGAAATTTGGGCAAACACATCAATTTTTGCTATTTTGTTATTAGCTGGTCTTTTGGGAATTCCAAGAGATCCTATTGAAGCTGCGCGTGTGGATGGTTGCAATAGCTGGCAAGTATTTAAGAATATTACCCTTCCATTTTTAATGCCATTTATATTTATTGCTTTAACAATCAGATCACTGGATGTTGGAAGAGCTTATGATATCGTTCATATTATGACAGGTGGAGGACCGGCAATGAGAACAGAGCTACTTTGGACAATGATAGCAAGGATAGGCTATAAAGATGCAAATATGGGTTTTGCAAATGCTATGTCTTACGTTTCAATAATATTATCAATAGCCTTTACTTATTATTTCTTTACTAAACTTGTAGCAGCAAGACGAGAATTAGGACAACAATAATGAAACAAATAAAAAAAATATCTTTTTGGTTCTTAGTAATGTTTCTACTAATATTAATTTGTATGCCGGGAATTTGGATTTTTGTTAGTGCTTTTCGGCCTAATCCAGAAATATTAGCAAAGCCTGCTAATTGGATACCAGATAGATGGACAATTCATCAGTTTACACAAATGTTCAGTATTAATGGTTACGTATCGGTACCTGCATTTAAATATTTAATGAATTCAGTAATAATTTCTTCAGTAAGCACTGTTATAGCTATTACAATTGGTATGATGGGAGGATATGCTTTTGCAAGATTTAATTTTAAAGGTAAAAACAAAATTTTTCTGGGATTAATGCTTGCAAGAGCTGTACCAGGTATTTCATTAAGCTTACCCCTTTTTATTTTATTTGCCAAAATTGGAATTATAAATACATCTTTTGGCGTTATTTTAGTTTATGTTGCGATGAATGTTCCGTTTACAATATGGTTAACTGATGGATTTTTCAGACAAATTCCTAAAGAAATGTCTGAAGTAGCCAGAACTGATGGTTGTACAAGATTACAAGCTTTTTGGAATGTAGAACTACCTCTTGCAGGCCCAGGGATCGGAGCAGCAGCAATATTTGCTTTTTTACTTTCATGGAATGAATATGCTTTAGCGTCTATTATAACTAGAACTGTTCATTCTAAAACTTTGCCTATAGGAATGATGGACTATTTAGATGAATTTACAATAAATTGGGCAGGTATGTGTGCTATAGCAGTTGTAATGATAGTACCTGCAGTAATATTAACCTTTATAGTTCAAAAACATTTAGTTTCTGGACTGACATTTGGAGGTGTGAAAGGATAGTATGGCAAATGTTGAATTAAAAAATCTTACAAAAAAATATGGTGACGTAATTGCCGTACAAAATATGGATTTATTTATTCCACATAATGAATTTTTAGTTTTAGTTGGCCCATCAGGTTGTGGAAAATCAACTACTTTAAGGATGATTGCTGGTTTAGAAGAAATAACTGGAGGTGAAATATTTATTGATGATCAATTGGTAAATGAAAAAGATCCTAAAGATAGAAATGTATCAATGGTTTTTCAGAATTATGCTTTATACCCGCATATGACTGTTGAAGAAAATTTAGGCTTTAGTCTAAAAATAGCAAAAGTTGATAAAAAGGAAATTGAAGAAAGGGTTAAAGAAGCCGTTCAAATACTTGGTTTGCAAGAATTACAAAAACGTAAACCTTCTCAACTTTCAGGCGGCCAAAGACAAAGAGTAGCTATGGGCAGAGCAATAGTAAGGCGCCCAGATGCCTTTCTTTTTGATGAGCCTTTATCTAATTTAGATGCAAAGTTGAGAACACAAATGAGAACTGAAATTAAAAAACTTCATCAAAAATTACAAACAACGATAGTTTACGTAACACATGATCAAGTTGAGGCAATGACGTTAGCAGATAGAATTATTATTATGAAAGATGGCTATATTGAACAGATAGGCAGCCCAATTGATGTTTTTAATAATCCGGTTAATGTTTTTGTTGCAACTTTTATTGGAAGTCCACCTATGAATATTTTAACTGCAAATATTATCAAAAAAGATGCAAAATTATTTTTTGAACTAGATGAAAATATTTTAATGCCTTGTCCAGAATCTAAATTTGATTATTTGTCTAAGAAAGAAAATGTAATAATAGGTATTAGACCCGAAGATATTACTCCTACAATATCATCTAACTCATCTGAAAATATTTGGAATTTTGAAAAAAACATAGATCTTGTTGAGCCCTTAGGCACTGAAACCCAGATATTTATAAAATTAAATAACAAAGAAATTATTAGTAGAATGTATAATCAAAGAGAAATTAAAATTGGAGAAAAAATTGAATTTTCAATTAACTTAAATAAAATTCATATATTTGATAAAGATACAGAAAAAGTTATTAAATGAATTCAGTAGAAATATCAGATCGTTTTCAGCAATGTTTTAGTAGTGTGATTCATGATGTAATGAGAGATATGGAAATAAAAGATTTTACTCTGCCATCTTCAATTAATCCAACTAAAAAAAACTATAAAATTAGCGGGCAAATATTTACAATAGAAGGAGAAATTAATACAAAACTCACTCACCATGAAAGTTTATTGGCTTGGACTGGATTTTTATCTAAAGCCCCTAGAGATAAAATAATAGTTTGCCAGCCAAATAATCAAGAGATTGCTCTAATGGGAGAGTTATCTGCTGAAACTCTTCAAAATAAAGGAGTTAGAGGTTGTATAATTGATGGTGGTTGTAGAGATTTAGAATTTATTTTAAATATTGATTTTCCTGTTTGGTGTAATTTTTATACTCCAAGAGATGTTGTATCATATTGGTCACCAACTAAATTAGAGCAAACTGTTACAATTGGAAATACAAAAATACATAATGATGATTATGTAATGGCAGATATTGATGGAGTGGTAATTATTCCTAAAGATAAAGCTGAAGAAATTCTCATTAAATCTGAAAAATTAATATCAACTGAAAGTGAAATTAGAAAAGCTATTAGGGAGGGGATGGATCCTCAAAAAGCTTATCTTAAGTATAGTGTGTTTTAAGTTTTATTTTTTTCTTTCTACTAATAAAATATGTTCTGAATAACAAACTACCTTATCTTTTTGATTAATAATTTCACAAGCCTCCACAACTTGTCCATACTGAGGTCTTTTTGGATCATCTTTTTTTTCTTTTATAGTGACTTTAGTATGAATTGTATCTCCTATAAAAACTGGATTAGGAAAACGAAGTCTTTCAAAACCATATGTAAAAGCTCTTTTATTTACTATTTCAGCAGTTAAGGCTATTCCTATAGAAAACGTACAACTAAATTGAGCAATTCTTTGACCAAAAGGGCCTTTTTTTGCAAATTCAGCATCAACATGGTGAGGATAAAAATCACCTGAATGCATTGCATGCATAACAATATCTGTTTCAGTAATAGTTCTACCTAAAGTAGTTCTTTCATCACCAATGTTATAATCTTCAAAATACAGTTCTATTTCTGCCATATTGATAAATTCTAATTTTAATTATTATAATTATCATTTAATATCATTTTATAATGAATAGCAAACATAAACCAACTGTTGGAATAGAAACCACTAATCCAAAAGACATGCCTAAAGATCATGGTGAAATACCTGTATGGAATTCAGAAAACTGGTTTTATGAAGATGTGATTATTGGACATAAAATTAGATCAATAAGAAGAACTATATCAGAAGGTGAAGCCATGCAGTTTAATTGCATGGTTTTAGATATGCATCCATATGTTGGTGATGAAATATTTGCTAAAAAAGAAGGAATGTTCAAAAAAAGATTAATTGCTGGTGCTATGGTATTTTCTTATGGTTTAGGTTTAGTAGCTACTAACTGTGTGAATTCTTTTAGTTATGGATATGATAAATTAAGATTTATTAAACCAGTATTTATAGGTGATACGATTTATACAATTCGCACCAATATAGAAAAAAAACCTAAATATAAAAAAATGGGTTTAGTAAGAACTAGCTATGAAGTTTTTAAAGGAAAAGGAGAAATAGTACTTTATTGTGAGCATTTACATTCGGTTCTTTATAAACAACCTGCAAAATTTAAAGATAAAATTCAAAAAAAATAAATGATCCAATTAAAAGGAATTAGCTGGGATCATCCAAGGGGTTTTGATCCGATGGTAGCTACTGCAAAGAAGTTTAATCAAAAATATCCTGAAATAAAAATTGAATGGGATAAAAGACCATTACAAGCATTTGCTGATCGACCTATAGAAAACATGGCTTTTGAATATGATTTAATGGTAATTGATCATCCACATGTAGGTGAGGCTTCAAGAAAAAACTTGCTGTTAGAACTTGACGATTATGAAGAATATAAAAATCAATTATCTGAATTATTTAAAAATTCTGTTGGCAAGTCACATGAAAGTTATAATTTTAACAACCATCAGTATGCTCTAGCTATAGATGCTGCTGCACCTGTAGCTGCATATAATAAAAAATTTATAAATGAATTACCTCTTACTTTTGAGAAAGTTATTAAGCTTGCTGAAAAATCACTTGTGTTGTGGCCAATTAAACCAATTGATGCAATTTCAAGCTTTAATACTATAGCAGCAAATATTGGCTCTGCTATTTATAATGATAATGAAAAACTAATTGATAGATCAATAGGAATTACTATTTTAAAAATGATGAAAAGACTTGCAAATTTGGTTCCAACTAAATGTTTAGAAATGAATCCAATTAATGTTCTTGATTATTTATCTACACAAGATGATAAAATTTATTGCCCATTGCTATATGGTTATTCAAATTATTCTAGAAATAATTTTAAGAACCATTTGATACATTTCTCGAATATACCTTCTTTTGATGAAAATTTATATAATTGCAAAGGCTCTCAACTTGGAGGAACTGGTCTTGCTATTTCTAAAAATTCAAAACATATTGATTTAGCAATTGAATATACATTTTGGATAGCATCTGAGAATTGTCAAAAAAATTTATTTTATTATTCTGGAGGTCAGCCTGGCAATATTAAGGCCTGGAAAGATAAAAATTTAAATGAAGATTGTAATAATTTTTTTGTAGATACACTTGAAACGCTAGAAAAATCATGGTTAAGACCAAGATTTGACGGATATATGTATTTTCAAGACATTGCTGGTACTATAATAAATGATTATTTAAAACATGACCAAGGAAGCGACATAGTAATTGATAAATTAATTAAAGAATTTGAAAAGAGTATGTATGTCAACAAATAGCAGACCATTAGATGGATTAATTGTTTTGGAGTTCAGTCAATTTTTATCAGGACCAGTAGCTGGTTTAAGGCTATCCGATCTTGGGGCAAGAGTAATAAAGATAGAAAGGCCTGAGGTGGGAGATTTATGTAGAAATTTATATATAAGTGACACAGATCTTGAAGGCGATAGCACTTTATTTCATGCAATAAATAGAAATAAAGAAAGTTTTGCAGCAAATCTTAAGAGCACCGAAGATATAAATAAAATAAAAAAACTAATTTCAAAGGCTGATGTCATTACTCAAAATTTTAGACCAGGAGTTATTGAGCGTATTGGACTTGATTACGAAACAGTTAATAAAATCAACCCAAGAATAGTTTATGGTTCTATAAGTGGTTATGGTACTGAGGGACCTTGGAAAGATTTGCCTGGACAGGATTTATTAGCTCAATCAAGATCAGGACTAGTGTGGCTAAATGGCAATGGTGGTGAAGCGCCAACACCAATGGGACTTGCTGCTGCAGATATGCTTGCTGGTCACTACTTAGTCGAAGGCATTCTATCAGCATTGATAAAGTCAATAAAAACCCAAAAAGGTTCTTATGTAGAAACAAGTCTTATGGAAGCCTTGCTTGACTTTCAATTTGAAGTTCTCACAACTTATCTAAACGATGGAAATAGAAAACCTGTTAGGAGCTCATATAATAATGCCCATGCTTATTTATCAGCACCTTATGGTATTTATAAAACTGAAGATGGATATATAGCTATTGCCATGACTCCTGTTCCTAAATTAGGTGAGTTAATACAATTGGAAAGTATCAAAGGTTTTACTGATCAGAAAGAATGGTTCACAAAACGAGATGAGATTAAAAAACTTATCGGAAATTGGATAATTAAAAATAAAACTCAACACTGGCTTGACATACTACAACCTGCAGACATATGGTGTGCAGAAGTTTTAGAATGGGACAAGATGATGAAAAATGATGGATTTAAAGTTTTAGACATGATTCAAAGGATAAAAAGATTTGATGGTTTGGATATTGAAACTCTTAGATGTCCAATTAGATTTAATAATGAAATATACAAATCAGAAAGAGCAGCTCCAGTTATTGGTCAACATACTAAACAAATTTCAGAAGAGTTTTCGCTTTAAATTATTATGAAAATCACCAACATTGAAATTAGAATGTGCCGTCATGCAAATCAAGTTATGAAGGACTCAGAAATGCGTGATGGAAAAAAATCTGATTTAGAGTTTCTTGTTATAACCTTTCATACTGATGAAGGGTTAACCAGTTCAACTTTTGGATTTGCAGGAAGAGGAGCCAAAATGGCTGGAGAGATTGCCAATAGTATTTTTAAGCCATTTTTTATAGGTCGTGACCCGCTATACAGAGAGAAACATTGGCATGAATATAGGATGGCAGATAGATGGTGGAATCATGCACCAATTTATAGCTATGGACCATTTGATATTAATTGTTGGCTTCTTTCATCGCTGCAGGCTAACCAACCATTATATAAATATATAGGTGCTTATAGAGATAAAGTTCCAATATATGGAAGCTCTCTTGTACTAGATTCTCCAGAGGCTTATGCAAAAGAGGCATGTGAATATAAAGAAAAAGGCTTCCAAGCATATAAATTACACCCTCCTGGAAATTATGAATTTGATTTAGACGCGCATAAAAAGGTAAGAGAAGCTGTTGGTAACAGTTTTAAATTGATGAGTGATCCAGTTGCACCGTATACATTTGAAGAAGCTTTAAGGTTTGGTAGGGAGTTAGAAAAATTAAACTATTATTGGTATGAAGAGCCTTTGTTTGATGAAAACTTTCATAATCTTCGTGAATTAACTCGAATACTTGATATTCCAATTATTGGAACTGAAGTAATATCAAAACATCCATATAGTGTTGCTGAATGCATATCTTCAAGAGTTGTAGATATGGTAAGGGCTGATGTTTCTTGGAGTGGTGGTATTACAGCTACTCTTAAAACAGCCCATCTTGCTGAAAGTTTTGGAGTACAGTGTGAAATACATACAGCAATTTATCATCCGCTTGAATTAGTTAATTTGCATTGTTGTGCTGCAATTAAAAATTCAGAATTTTTTGAAGTATTGGTTCCTTATGATTATTTTAATTTTGGTTTAAAAGAATCAATTCAGGTTAAAGAAGGGTATGCTTATTTACCTAATTCACCTGGTTTGGGAATAGATCTTGATTGGGATTTTATTGATAATTGCACTTTTGAAAAAATATAATTTACAAATGTTAAAAAAAATTAATCAAAATAACGATGTATATTTAATTGAAATGACTCGACAATCTGCTAAAACTTCATATACCAAAACATGACTTCTTTAAAAAATGAGATTAAAAAATAGAAAAATTATTGTAACGGCCGCTGCTCAAGGAATTGGAAAAGCTGTAGCACTTGCTTTTGCAAGAGAAGGAGCTGAAGTGCTGGCTACTGATGTGAATTCAGAAAAAATTCAAGATTTAGATAATATTAATCAAAATTTGAGTACGAGTGTTTTAGATGCAACAAATAAGGAAAGTGTTGAAAAATTTTGCGAAACTATAAATGAAGTCGATATTTTATTTCATGCAGTTGGATTTGTGCATCATGGAACAATTTTAGAATGTGATTCTGAAGAATTTTACAATTCAATTAATATTAATATTTATTCTGCATACTTAATGTCAAAGAATCTTTTACCTAAAATGCTCAAGAAAAATAAAGGTAATATTATAATTGTATCTTCAGCAGCTTCTAATGTTAAAGGAGCTCCTAATAGATTTATTTATGGTACAACTAAAGCTGCATTGAATGGTTTTGTTAAAGCTATGGCAGCTGATTATGTAAAACAAGGTATAAGATGTAACGCGATACTTCCTGGAACTGTAGAAACACCGTCATGGGAAGGTAGAGTTGCAATGTCTGATGATCCTATTCAAGCTAGGAAAGATTTTATAAATAGACAGGCTATGGGAAGATTAGCACAACCTGAAGAGATAGCTTCTTTAGCAGTTTATTTAGCTAGTGATGAATCAGATTTTGTCACTGGTACTTTAAACTTAATAGATGGAGGATGGACTTTATAATGAAACTTTTAAGATATAGATTAAACAATGAAGTTAAACCTGGGATTTTGGATTTAGAAAATAAAATTCGAAACGCCTCTAGTTTAGTTGATGATTGGAATAATAAAACAATTAATATTGATAAATTAAATTCTTTGAATTCATCAGACTTAAACTCTTTACCTATTGTTGAAAAAATAGATAGTATTGCGCCATGCTTAAGTAAAGAGTCTATTGGAAAATTTATATGTATTGGATTAAATTATGCTGATCACGCTGAAGAAACTGGACAGCAGGTTCCACCTGAGCCAATTATTTTTTTTAAAGCAACTAGTGCTGTAGTCGGCCCAAACGATGATATTGAAATACCAAAAAATTCTACAAAATCAGATTGGGAAGTTGAGCTAGGGGTTATTATTGGGAAGGAAACAAAATATATAAATGAAAATGAATCTCAGTCTCATATTGCAGGTTATTGTGTTGTAAATGATTTAAGTGAAAGAAAATTTCAAATTGAACATTCCGGGCAATGGGTCAAAGGCAAGTCTTGTGATACTTTTGGTCCTATTGGACCATACATTGTAACAAAAGATGAAGTAGAAGATCCACAAAATTTAAAGTTATGGCTAGATTTAAATGGCAAAAGAATGCAAGATGGCTCAACAAATACAATGGTATATGGAGTAAACTTTCTTGTAAGTTATCTAAGCAAGTTTATGTCACTACAACCAGGTGATGTAATTTCAACCGGAACGCCGCCAGGAGTTGGAATGGGCCTAAATCCACAAGTATGGTTAAAGCCAGGCGATGAAATGCGTCTTGGTATTGAGGGTTTAGGAGAACAAAAGCAAAAAACTGTATCCGCTTAATGTTTGGAAGCATTAAGAACTGTCATAATACAAAAGATTTTAGAAAATTAGCTAAACAAAGACTACCAGGTCCAATATTTCATTATATTGATGGAGCTGCCGATGATGAAATTACTTATAAACGTAATACTGAAGCTTATAATACCTGTGATCTTGTTCCAAATGTTTTAGCTGGAATTAATAATGTAGACATGACAACCACTGTAATGGGTCAAAAACTAAAAATGCCTCTTTATTGTGCTCCAACAGCTTTACAAAGACTATTTCATTATGAAGGAGAAATTGCCGTTGCTAAAGCTGCTGAAAAACTAGGAACCATGTTTGGAGTTTCGTCTCTTGGCACAGCAAGTATTGAAGAAATTTCTGAACTAGTATCAACCCCAAAATTATTTCAACTATATGTGCATAAAGATAAAGGCTTAAATAAAGATTTGATAGAAAGGTGTAAAAATTCTAATTTTGAAGCTATGTGTGTAACGGTAGATACTGCTGTTGGAGGAAATAGAGAAAGAGATTTATATACAGGCTTTACAATTCCTATGAAGTTAAATTTATCAAGTTTTATGAGTTTTGCTATCCATCCTAAATGGGTTTTTGATTATTATACAAAACCAAAATGGGAACTTAGTAATTTAAAAAATCATATTGATGCAGGCACTAGTGTTATGACAAGTATTGGAGATTATTTTACAAAAATGCTTGATAATTCATTGGACTGGAAAGGCGTTGAAGAAATAAATAAAAATTGGGGTAAACAATTTGCTATTAAAGGTATTATGTCTGTGGATGACGCAAAAAAAGCTGTTGATGTTGGTGCCACAGCAATTATGTTATCAAATCATGGTGGACGTCAACTTGATGGATCTAGATCTCCATTTGACCAATTAGCTGAAATTGTTGATGCTGTAGGAGATAAAGTTGATGTTATTTGTGAAGGCGGTATCAGAAGAGGCACTCATGTACTAAAAGCACTTTCTCTTGGTGCCAAAGCATGTTCCGGAGGCAGAATGTATTTATATGCACTTGCCGCAGGTGGCCAAAAAGGCGTAGAAAAAGCAATGACTAATTTACGTGATGAAATTGAGAGAGATATGAAACTAATGGGTATTAGCAGTCTAGATCAGCTTTCTAGAAAAAATATAAGATTTAGATAATTAACAAATTTATGAAAATAATTATTTATTATCTTTGAAATTTATTCTAAAATTTTTTTATGAATGAAGAAATAGAAAATATTCACATTGGAGAAGTTGACGATATAGAAGTAGGAAGTGTTGAAAATTTTGAACATGAAGAAATAGATTATGCTATTTTTCATCTTGAAAGTGGCTTCTTTGCAACTCAGGGACATTGTTTTTGCGAAGAGCAAGCTTTTTTAAGTGAGGCCAATATTGAAGGTGAAGAGCTTGAATGTGCTAGTTGTGGTAATACTTTTAGTATTGTCTCTGGAGATCCAATAAGTGATCTAGATTTACCTCCTCTAAAAATATATGATATTACTGAAGAAGAAAATGATATTTTTTTAAACCTTTAATTATGATTTTATTAAATTACTGTTAACTATATTTTTTTCATTTAATTTTCTATTTTTATTTAAAAAATATACAATATTCTCGCAAGCTTCAATTGACATTCGTGTTCTGCACTCAAGTGTAAGAGCTGCATTGTGAGGCGTTAAAAGAATATTATTTAAGGATAAAAGAGGATGGTTTTTAATTGGTGGCTCATTTTCAAAAACATCTAAACCAGCACCAAGAATACTTTTATTTTTTAAAGCTTGAAACAAAGCCTCCTCATTTATTATGCCTCCTCGAGCTGTATTAACTAAAATTAAATTATTTTTTGAAATTTTAAACTCATCATAAGAAATAAAATTTTTAGTTTTCTCATTTAAAGGCATATGAATACTTATGTAGTCTGCAACTCTTATACCTTCTTCCTTACTTTCTATAGGAATACAATTATGTTGTTTAATTATTTCATTATCTATAAACGGATCAAAAACATAAACCTTTGTATCAAAGCTCAAACATCTTTTTGCTAGCTCTCTTCCAATTCTTCCAAAGCCTAAAATAAGAATATTTTTATTATAAAGTTCAAAAAAAGAAGGAAGTGTATTTTTTTTAATAAAATCACCTTTTTTAACTAATGAGTCAGAAATATTAATTTTTTTTGTTAAATATAAAAACATTGTCATAACGTGTTCAGCTACACTGACTGCATTTGAAGTCCCGGTAATACCAAGAGCTATATTATTCTTATTAAGGAATTTTATATCTACATTGTCATAACCAACTCCATGTCTTGCAATAATTTTTAAATTTTTACATTTTGATAAAACATTTTCTTTTAGTTCTGCAGTACGTAAAACAATACCATCAACTTCTTCTAATTCTTTTTTTAAAGAATTAATTTCTAAATTTACAATTTCTAAAATATCAAAATTGTTTTCTTTGAGTATATTAAGCCCAGATTGGTGAATAGAGCCAATGATTGCTATTTTCATAATATTTTGCTCATACTCTAATAAATTTCATAATTAAATGTTTAGATTTCTTAAATCTTATAATACTTTATATTAATTTTATTCTAGAAATAAGTTTATTGTTATAATAGTATTTTAAGTATTTAGGAGAATTATGAAAACACAAAAGATGTCTTGTGCCCACGCACTTTTTAAGCATTTAATTTCACAGAAAACAATAATTGATGGAAAAAAAGTACCATTATTCCCCGGCGCTTTTGGAATATATGGCCATGGAAATGTAGCTTGTTTGGGTCAAGCAATGGAAGAATTTAAATCTGATTTACCAGGATATCGAGGTCATCATGAGCAAAATATGGCTCTTACTGGAATAGGATATGCAAGAGCAATGCGAAGAAAACAAATATTTATTGCAACATCTTCAGTAGGACCAGGTTCAACAAATATGGTTACAGCCGCAGCAGTTGCATTAAGCAATCGTTTGCCATTACTTTTATTACCAGGCGATACTTTTGCAAGCAGATTTCCAGATCCAGTTCTTCAACAAGTAGAAAATTTTAATTCTCCAACTGAGACACAAAATGATTCTTTTAAATCTGTTTCTAAATATTTTGACAGAATTACTAGACCGGAACAAATTTTATCATCTTTGCCGCAAGCTATACAAATTATGTTAGATCCAGCTGAATGTGGTCCTGCAACAATTTCTATGTCACAGGATGTTCAAGGTGAAGCTTTTGATTATCCTGAGATATTTTTTGAAGAAAAAATTCATGTTATTAGGCAAATACATCCTGACCAAAGAGAAATCACAAAAGCTGCAGAAAAAATTAAAGAATCGCAACAGCCATTAATTGTAGCTGGTGGAGGTGTATTATACTCAGAAGCAGAAAAAGAACTATCTGCTTTTGCAAAAAAACATAACATACCTGTAACTCCAACAGTAATGGGTATAGGCTGTATGCAGAAAGATGACCCATACTATATTGGGGCAATTGGTTGTTTAGGAGAAGGGTCTTCAAATAGCTTATCTAAAGATACAGATATGGCTATTGCAATAGGAACAAAACTTGGTGATTTTACAACTGGATCTTGGACAAATTTTCAAAATCCAAAATTTCAATTGGTTTCGATAAATACAGCAAGGTTTGATGTTACTAAACATCGTGCAATTCCAATAATTAGTGATGCAAAAATAGGACTTAAAGAACTGTCAGATGTTCTTGGAGATTGGAAAGCCCCTAATTCTTGGTATCAACGAGCTGTAAAAGAAAGAGAAAAATGGGATGCATACGTTGAAAAAAATTGTGGACCTACCAATCAAGAAACGCCATCCTATGCTCATGCTGTTGGAGCTATTTACAGGAATGCAGATGTATCTGATATTGTTGTTACTGCAGCTGGAGGTTTAGTTGGTGAAGTTGTTCAAATTTGGAAACCAAAACAACTTAATACTTTTGAAACAGAATGGGGTTTTAGTTGTATGGGTTATGAAATTTCTGGCGCATTAGGAATTAAAATGGCAAAACCAGAACAGGATGTTATAGTTTTTGTTGGAGATGGGTCTTACTTACTACATAACAGTGATATTTATAGTTCTATTCTTTATGACAAAAAATTGATTATAATTGTTTGTGATAATGGTGGTCATATGGTTATTAATCGTTTGCAATTAGCTAAAGGAGGAAAAGAGTACCTTTGCAACTTAAGGGCAGCAGGTGCAACAAATATGCAATTTGTTGATTTTGAGGCTCATGCTAAGAGTATGGGAGCAAATGCTGAAACTGTAAAATCTGTTTCTGACTTAGAAGCTGCTTTTAAGAGAGCTAAAGAATCCAAAAAAACCTATGTTATTTGTATTGAAACTCATGGTTATGAATGGTTAGAAGGAAGTGCATTTTGGGAAAGTCCAACACTAGAGGTTCATTCAACTAATGAGAATAAAACTGCATATGAGGACTTTGTAGATGGAAAAAAGAAACAAAGAAAAGGTGTTTGATAAATAAAAGGTGATTAGTATAAATATGTTTAAAATGAGTAAGTATGCTTAATAAATTTTTTCTAAACAATTTATTATTATTTTCACTTATAATAATACTTTTTATTTTTCTTTTATACTCATATTTCTTTGCTTCGGTTATTAGAACTGTTGAAGAAGATGAACTAATTAAAAAAGGTTTTGATCCCGTATCATATGTTGAGAATATTTGGGATTCAAAAATTCGTACCACTATTCATAATGATAGTGAAGAAATTACATTTATATTAGATGAGCTTTTCAAGAACCAAGAGTTAGCTGAAGAAAAATATGGTCATCGCTCCGGTACTGGAAGTTTTAGTTTTATGGTACATGGCAAAGCGGAAGTTGAGTCGCTTAATAAAAAATCCCGAGTAGGAACTTTAGGTATAAAATTAGAAAAAGAATATGATGCTGAAATTTATATAACTATTGGTCCAGTTATTAAAAAGGACTCTATAAGAGATGCTGTAAAATTTATTAAATTTAATGATTTTGTCAATCAATTAGATTTTGCAGATGTTTCACGAGTTATAAAAGTTAGGGTGTTAAATGAAATAATAGGTCCCTTAAATTTAAAAGAAATTACAGGAAAAAAAATAAACTTTGAAGGAGCAATAACCTTTGATAGAAATGATAAAATTTACATCACTCCTACGAACATTGATTTTTTAAATTAACATCATGGAAAAAATACTTGAAGCAAAAAACATTAATAAAGTTTACCCAGGAGTAGTTGCATTAGATAGTGTTAATTTTAACGTATATAAAGCAAAAGT
>MDTG01200178.1_pt1 | contig 29266 bp, 34 predicted proteins | sample 811421 | NCBI WGS metagenome assembly MDTG01 (sample SAMN05326645, study PRJNA326480) | marine metagenome | isolation source: seawater | place: Pacific Ocean: South East | collected 2011 | reverse complement strand
TTATTTAAATTTGGTGCGCCCGGAAGGATTTGAACCCTCAACCTTCTGATCCGAAGTCAGACGCTCTATCCAGTTGAGCTACGAACGCAATTATTATAATTTTAATTTAAATGGAAAATAAAACAATGAAATTTTTGACAGAGAGCAAAGATACAGGGAAAAGACTAGATATATTGCTTTCAAATTATATAAAAGAATTAACTAGATCAAATATCAAGAAAGTAATAAAAAACAATAACGTCAAAATTAATGGCAAAATCGTAAATTATCCATCTCAGAAGGTTTTGGGTAATCAAAGAATTACGATTTCTCTAATTCAAAAGGACAACTTAACAATAAAGCCTCAAAAAATTAAATTAGATATAATTTTTGAGGATAACGATATCATTGTTATAAATAAACCAGCTGGCATGGTAGTTCATCCTGGTGCCGGTAACTCGAAAGATACTTTAGTAAATGCTTTAATTTATAAATATAAAAAAAATTTATCAGATATTAATGGTGCAGTACGACCTGGAATAGTACATAGATTGGATAAACATACTAGTGGACTGCTTGTGATTGCAAAAAATAATTTGGCACATTCTAATCTTGGAAACCAGTTTAATAAACATACTATAGAGAGAAAATATATTATGTTAATTTGGGGTGTAATTAGACCACTTGAAGGAAAAATCATTACAAAAATATCTAGAAGTAAAAAAAATAGACAATTAATGGAAGTAAATGATTTGAAAGGAAAGAAAGCAATTACAAATTATAAAACAATAAAAGTTTTTAATATTGAAGATATACCAAGAATAAGTTTGATTGAGTGCACATTAGAAACTGGTAGAACACATCAAATAAGAGTACACATGAAGTATAAAGGTGTTTATCTTATAGGAGACGCACAATATGGCAAAAAAAATTTAAAGTTTAGAAAAATTAATAAGGAATTTAAAAAAATTATAGAAACGTTAAGTGGGCAAGCACTACACGCAAAATTTTTAGGCTTTGTCCATCCAAGAAATAAGAAAAATCTAATTTTTAAAAAAGAACCACCTAAAAAATTTAAAAAATTACTTAATTTCCTTGAAAAACTTAGCAGTTGAAAAGTTATATTTTAAGATATATTTAACGCATTATGAGTAATGAAAAAAATATAAAAAACTTACCCTCTCCCTCCGTGGGGGGCCTGTCTCTTTATCTTGCACAGATAAAAAAGTTTCCAATGCTAGATGCGGAAGAAGAGTACATGCTTGCAAAAAACTGGCGTGAAAACGGTAATATTAAATCTGCTCACAAGCTTGTTACAAGTCATTTACGACTAGTTGCAAAAATTGCTATGGGGTACAGAGGTTATGGTTTGCCTATTAATGAATTAATCTCCGAAGGTAATATTGGACTTATGCAAGCCGTAAAAAAATTTGATCCTGATAAGGGTTTTAGACTTGCCACATATGCTATGTGGTGGATAAAAGCAGCGATACAAGAGTATGTTTTAAGATCATGGAGCCTTGTCAAAATGGGAACAACAACTGCCCAAAAAAAACTTTTCTTTAATTTGAAAAAGATTAAAAGTCAAATCGCACCGGGTCAAGACGGTGATTTAAAAGATAGTCAAGTGAATGAAATATCTAAAAGGCTAGATGTTGACAAGTCAGAAGTTGTTAATATGAATCGCAGGATGATGGGGCAAGAAAAATCATTGAACGATCCTATTAAAAGCGAAGACTCAAATACTGAGTGGCAAGATTGGTTGGTTGATGAAAATATGGATCAAGAGCTGCTTGTTTCTCAAAAGCAAGAATATGAGGATAAAAAAGATCTTTTAAATAACGCAATAAAGATTTTAAATCCTAGAGAAAAATCAATTATTGAATATAGAAGATTATCTGAAAATCCAAAAACTCTAGATGAGCTAAGTAAAAAATATAAGATAAGCAGAGAAAGAATTCGCCAAATAGAAACTAAAGCTTTTGAAAAACTTCAAAAAAATATGATAAACGCCTCAAAATCTAAAAATCTCTTACCAAAAAACTAAAAAGGGTTCTCTATCAAAATTGTGTCCTCTCTCTCTGGGCTCGTAGATATACTCGATATTTTAGTTTCTATAAATTTTTCAAGTTCCTCAATGTAAATTTTTGCATTTTTTGGAAGATTACTAAATTTTTTAATACCCTTTGTAGAAGTTTTCCAACCCTTAAAAACTTTATAAATTGGTTTTACTTTTAATTGATCCTCCACAGCAGCTGGCAAATAATCGATCTTTTTGCCATTAATTTCATAACCTATACAAATTTTAATTTCATCCAGCTCATCTAGTACATCAAGTTTTGTTAGTGCAATACCATTAATCCCTGATATTTTTATTGTTTGTCTAACTAAAACACCATCAAACCAACCGCATCGCCTTTTTCTGCTTGTCACTGTACCAAATTCTTTTCCTCTAGTTCCTAAAAGTTCACCAATTTTGTCTTTTAACTCTGTAGGAAATGGGCCCTCCCCAACTCTTGTTGTATATGCTTTTGTAATCCCTAAAACGTAATTTATTTTGTTTAAGCCACATCCAGAACCGGTTGCTGCAGAAGATGCTACTGTATTAGATGAGGTAACATACGGGTAGGTTCCGTGATCTACATCTAACAGAATTCCTTGTGCCCCCTCAAATAAAATCTTTTTTTTCATTTTATTAAACTCGTCTATTTTTTTCCAAACTGGCTGGGAAAATTTTAAAATTTCTGGAGCTATTTGTAATAGATCTTTTTTTAATTTTTCTTTTAAAAAAATTTTTTTTCCTAATCCTTTTCTGATTGCATTGTGATGTGTTAGCACTGTTTCTAATCTACTATCAAGATTATTTTCTGAAACCAAATCCATTACTCTAATTGATCTTCGACCAATTTTATCCTCGTATGCTGGACCAATGCCTCTTCTTGTTGTCCCAATTTTAGATTTTCCTGCTGCATCCTCTCTGATCTCATCCATTTCCTTATGAAATGGTAAAATTAAGTTTGCAGACTCAGACAAAATTAAATTTTTTTCACTTACATCTACTCCTTTTTCTTTAATTTCTTTAATCTCAGCAAGTAAAGCCCAAGGGTCGACAACAACTCCATTGCCAATCACAGATATTTTGTTTTTTCTAACGATTCCTGATGGTAATAATCTTAATTTATAAGTAACCCCATTAATGACTAATGTATGTCCTGCATTATGCCCGCCTTGAAATCTTACAACAACATCAGCTTGACTTGAGAGCCAATCTACGATTTTTCCTTTTCCCTCATCACCCCATTGTGAACCGACTACTACTACGTTTTTCATTATATAAATTTTCTATTCATTTTTATTGAGTTCAAATGATTTATAGGACCTGCTCCTTTTCCAAAATTTGGGTTACTATATATCGCTTGGTTTACATATTTTATTGCTAAGGCACAAGATTTCTCTAGAGGTTTTCCACACGATAAAAATGTTGCAATTGCACTTGATAAAGTACAGCCTGTTCCATGAGTGTGTTTAGTTTTAATTTTTATGTTTTTAAAAATTTTAAATCCAATTTTAGTCTTTAAAACGTCCTCAATAATTTTTCCATTTTTGTGCCCCCCTTTAACCAAAACATTTTTTGCGCCCAGACTAAATAAAATATTTGCAGCATTTTTCATATCTTTTTTATTTTTTATTTGTATTCCAGACAAAACTTCAGCTTCTGGGATGTTTGGTGTTATCAAATATGCTTTTTTTACTAATTTATTTTTTAAAACTTTAATTGCTTTATTATTAATTAGTTTTGTTCCATTTTTTGCAACCATAACTGGATCTAGAATTATTTTAATTTTCTTAATTTTATTTAAAGATTTTAGAACCGCTTTAATCACATTTTCAGAGTGGAGCATTCCAATTTTAATTGCATCAGGCTTAATATCTTTAATGGTAAAAGTTATCTGTTTTTCTATATGTGCTGGTTTAATTGGGGCAATAGAGCTAACACCTGTTGAGTTTTGAGATGTGACAGCTGTAATAGCGCTCATTGCGTAACTTCCTAGTGAAGTTATAGTTTTAATGTCTGCTTGAATTCCAGCTCCTCCTGAAGAGTCCGATCCTGCTATTACTAATACTTTAGATTTAATAAACAATTTATTTTAAAGATCTTTTTATTATTTTTAAACATTTAAATATTAGATCTTGATTGGCTGACTCACCCATTATTCTAATTTTAGGTTCGGTGCCAGATTTTCTAATAAGTAAACGTCCTTGGTAACCCATTATTTTTTCAGCTTTTGATATAGCTTTTTTGCATTTATTTTTATTAATAATATTTTTATCCTTAACATAAACGTTCTCCAAGACTTGTGGAAGAGGTTTAAAAACTTCCAATAAGTTACTAGCTTTTTTACCTTTTCTCATAGAAAATAATACTTCTAAAGCCACTAATAGACCGTCACCGGTAGTAGCAAATTTTCCTAGTATAATATGACCTGATTGTTCTCCCCCTAAATTATAATTAAGTTTTTTCATTTTTTCTTTCACATACCTATCGCCAACTTTAGCTCTAAAAAATTTTATTTTTTCCTTCTTTAAAAAATTCTCTAAGCCTAAATTAGACATTAATGTCCCTACTACCCCACCTCTTAATATTTTTTTTTCTTTCCATCTCTTTGCGAGCATAGCAATTATTTGATCTCCATCGATTATTTTGCCAAGCTCGTCGCACATAATAATTCGATCAGCATCACCATCAAAAGCAATTCCAACATTTGCCTTATGTTTTAAAACAGTTTTTTGAATTTTGATAGGATAGGTTGAGCCGCAATTAAAATTTATATTTGTACCATTTGGCTCTACTCCTATCGTTATGATTTTTGCTCCCAATTCTTTTAGTAATTTTGGTGCAGCTTTATATGATGCTCCATTAGCACAATCTAATACAATTTTAACTCCTCTTAAATTGAAATTTTTTGGAAAGTTTTTTTTAAGTATCTTGATGTACTTTTCATTACCGTCTTCAAGTCGTTTAACTCTACCGAGTAGAGCTGGATTTGACAATTGATTGTTGTTTTTTGCATCAATCAGCTTTTCAATTTTTTTTTCAATTCGATCAGATAGCTTCAAACCATCAGGACCAAACAATTTGAGTCCATTGTCATAAAAAGGGTTGTGCGAGGCTGTAATCATAATTCCCATATTAGCTTTCATTGATTTTGTTAACATCGCAAGTCCATTTGTTGGCAATGGCCCTAAAGTAAACACATGCATCCCTCCAGAAACGAGACCGGAAACTAGAGCTGGCTCAAGTGTATATCCAGATAATCTTGTATCCTTAGCAATTATTGCTATTTGTTTAGTTTTCTTTTGATTTTTAAAAAAAGTACCAGATGCTAGGCCAAATTTAAAAAACTTTTCTCCAGTAATATTACCTTTATTAACTGTTCCTCTTATTCCATCGGTGCCAAAATATTTTCTCATCTATTAAATAGTATTTTTTTATAAACTTTTATACTTTGATTTATCTCATTTACATCATGTACTCTTAAAATTTGTACTCCTTGTGAAATTAAAAATAAAACAGATGCCACAGAGCCTCCAATCCTCTCTTTGCTATCATTTACCCCAGATATTTGATTTATAAATCTTTTTCTTGAGGTTCCAATTAATATTGGAAATCCTAGACTATGAAACAAAGAAATTTTAGAAATTAAAGTCAAATTATGTTTCAATGTTTTACCAAAACCTATTCCAGGATCTAGAATTATATTTGTTTTATTAGTTTTTTTTAGTTTATCTTCAAAAAAATCATATATTTCAAGAAGCACATTTCTATAGCTAGGTTTTTTTTGCATATTTTGGGGATTGCCTTTCATGTGGTGTATCACTTTTGTTATTTTTGACTTTTTAAAAACATCTATAGACCTTTTATCAAATTCAAATCCAGAAACATCATTGATAATGTCTGCACCTAAATTAATACTATTAATCATAATTTGTGATTTTCTAGTATCAACTGATAACAAGGAAGTTTTAAATTTTTTTTTAAAATTTTTTAAAATTTTATGGATTCTTTTCCACTCAATCTTGTGTGGAATAATTTTTGAGCCCGGTCTTGTGGATTCTCCTCCAATATCTATTATTTTTGCTCCTGATTTAACCATATTCATAATGTGTTTATTTGCTTTTGAAATATTTGTGTATTTTCCCCCATCTGAAAAACTATCAGGTGTGATATTTAAAATTCCCATAATTGTGGGTTCCAAAAAATTAACGCTTTTTAGAAAATTTTTTCTGGTGGAAGTAATTTTAATTAAATCTTTTTTTATTTTTTTTCTTAGGTTTAATCTTAATTTTTTGATTTCATTCAAATTATAAATATTTGAAGTAATTTTTTTTCTATTTTTTGTAAAAATTTCTACTTTATTAAAAGCAACATTAGTAGCCCCGCATAGGGGTAGAGCCTCACGTTTTTTTATTAAATTTTTTGCTTGGCTGCCGTAGTAAAAATTACACGCTCTAGTGTAATATTTTAGCATTAATTTTTAAATTGCAGGTTTTGGTTTTAAACCAATCGTATCTAAGGCTGAAGTTTCAGTACTATCTTCTTCGCTGTCATCTTTGAATGATCTTGTTGGTTTGATATTTTTTAGAATTAAATCTCTTATTTCATCACCGGATAATGTTTCATATATTAATAAAGCTTTTGATATTTTGTGAAGATCTTCAATCTTTTCAGTCAAAATTTTCCTAGCTCTCTCATATCCTTTATCTACAATTTTCTTTACTTCAGCATCAACTTTTTTTGCTGTTTCTTCAGACATGTTTTGTTGTTTTGTCACAGATCTACCAAGGAATACTTCCTCTTCATTTTCTCCATATGCTATAGTACCTAATTCTTTGCTCATGCCATATTTTGTAACCATATTTTTTGCCATTTTTGTTACCATATCTATATCTGATGATGCGCCAGAAGTTACTTTGTCATGTCCGAAAATTATTTCTTCAGCTATTCTGCCGCCCATTGCAACAGCGATATCAGCATGCATTTTTTCTCTAGACACTGAAAGTTGATCTCTCTCAGGTAATCTCATTACCATACCCAATGCTCTTCCTCTTGGTATTATTGTAGCTTTATGGATTGGATCAGAAGCCTTTTCATTCAGAGCCACTATGGCGTGACCTCCTTCATGATATGCGGTTAGTTTTTTTTCATCCTCACTCATTACCATTGATCTTCTCTCCGCACCCATCATTACTTTATCTTTTGCTTCCTCTATATCGGACATAGTTACGACTCTTTTATTTTTTCTCGCTGCTAACAAGGCTGACTCGTTTACTAAATTTGCTAAATCAGCTCCTGAGAATCCTGGAGTGCCTCTTGCGATAGTTCTTAGTTTAACATCTGGACCTACGTTAATCTTTTTGACATGTACCTTAAGAATTTGTTCTCTTCCGATAATATCTGGATTACCAACTACAACTTGTCTATCAAATCTTCCTGGTCTAAGTAATGCTGGATCTAGTACGTCAGGTCTGTTTGTTGCAGCAATTAAAATTATACCTTCATTGGTGTCAAAACCATCCATCTCAACAAGTAATTGGTTTAAGGTTTGCTCTCTTTCATCATTGCCTCCACCAAGACCTGCTCCTCTGCTTCTGCCTACTGCATCTATCTCATCAATAAATATAATACATGGCGAGTGTTTTTTACCTTGTTCAAACATATCTCGAACTCTTGATGCTCCAACTCCAACAAACATTTCTACAAAGTCTGATCCAGAAATTGAAAAAAATGGAACGTTAGCTTCTCCTGCAATAGCTTTAGCCAAGAGAGTCTTGCCTGTACCTGGGGGCCCGATTAATAAGGCGCCTTTAGGAATTTTACCGCCTAACCTACTGAATTTTTTTGGATCTTTTAAAAATTCTACAATTTCTTCTACTTCCTCTTTAGCCTCCTCGACGCCTGCAACATCATTAAACGTGACTTTGCCTTGTGCCTCATTTAAAAGTTTAGCTTTAGATCTTCCAAATCCCATGGCGCCACCTTTACCACCTTGCATTTGTCTCATAAAGAAAATCCAAACACCTATTAAGAGTAACATTGGAAACCACGACAAAAGAATTCCTAATAATGAGGGCATCTTATCTTCTAAAGGTGCAGCTACAATACTAACTCCTTTATCAGATAGTCTTTCTACTAAGTTTGGATAGTTAGGTGAATAAGTATTGAAGTTGTCACCATTAGACATTACACCCGAAATGTTATTTCCTTGTATTTTAACCTCGACAACTCTGCCATTGTCTACTTCATCTAAAAATTTTGAAAAAGAAACATTATTTTTGGTCGATCTTTTATTCTCTGGATTTTGAAACATGTTGAATAATCCCACCGACAGTAAGATTATTAGAGCCCACATGATTAAATTTTTAAAATTCATAATTTATAAATAAGTGTTTTTTATAACTATACAAGTATAATTAAAAAATAATTAAGATGTAAATATGACAATTTATATCATTTTTATTAATATTTACGGGTTTTTAGACAGCATGCTCAATAATCAACTGCTTTTTTGTCCTAGTTATTAAACACCCGCTTAGGCTTAGCTTTAAAACTTCTCTCTTATTGATTTGATTTATGATATTGATAATTTTTTTTGATCTTGGTGGGTAATAACTCTTTGCAAAATCTTTGAAAACTCTACTCAAAATCCTAAACTGAATTTCCTCTTCTTCATTGAGAAATTTTTCTAAATGTATTCTGATTTTACTATTTTTTTTTTGAACAATTACTTTATGAATCTTCTCGGTATAACTATTAATTGTATTTTTAGTTGACCCTAAATTATTAATAGATTTAATGATAGACTCATGTGATAAGCCATAATTGACCATTAGGTCTTTCAATATTCTTACTTTTGTTCTTAAAAATTTTTTGTCTAAATTACTTGGATCTTTGATATAAGTTCCAAAAATTTTTTTTGAAGCAAAAACAAGGTCTTTTTTTTTAAAATCTAATAACGGTCGTATCAATTTTATATTAGTTTTAAGTTTAGTCTTTTTTTGCATTGAAGAAAGTCCTTGTACGCCACTTCCTCTTGAGAGTCTTATTAAAAAAGTTTCGATCTGGTCATCACTATTATGACCAGTAAGTAAATATTTGACTTTCTTTTTTTTGCAAAATTTTGATAATAAATTATAACGAATTTCCCTTGCTTCGCCTTGTAAGTTTTTTTTAATCACTTTATTATTTTTTAAAACAACTATATTGACTTTAATTTTTTTTAAAATTTTCCCAACTTTTGCCGCTTCCTTAGCAGACCCCTTTCTAATACCATGATCTACCAGAGCATAGTGGACCTTAAGATTATTTTGAAGCTGATGCAGTCTAGCGAAAGCAGAGAGGGCTAAACTGTCCGGCCCACCTGATAAAGCTATAAGAAAATTGTTATTACCTAAAAAACTTATATTTTTTTTGAAATTTTTAAATAAACTAAAAATTTTTTCATTATTAAATATTTTATGTTTAAGACTTTTTGCAATTGAATTTTTTTTGCTCATACTGAGCCTTTTGTAACACAGACTTGCTTGCTTTTGGGTATTGTTTTTTTATACCAGCTATCATTACACAGCCTTGGTCTTTTTCACCAAGTTGTACCATTGTGATTCCTAGTTTTAATAAATTATCTGGAGCTTTTTTACTTTTCGGGTAATTCTGATATCCGTCTAAATAAGCTGAAGCTGCATCTGAGTATAATTGACGAATTCTAAATGTTTCTCCATACCAATATTGAGCGCTACCTGCTAGATCATGGTCTTTATTTTTTTCTATAAATTCTTTAAGTGCAAATTCTGCTGTTTCATAATCTCCAATCTTCATAAAATTAATTGCAAATTCATATTGCTCTTTTGGTGGACGATCTGGCAATAAAGACTCCCTATCTGCTTTTTCAGTTATAACCGTTCCCACAGAGTCAACTGATGATATAGATTGCTCTTTGGGAAGATTTGCTGTTGAGTAACCAGGTGTTGCGCCAAAATCTTGGGCTTTGGAAGTGCCAGCTAACTTTTTTTGTTTTTTTTCAATTTTTCTTTTACCATTCTGCTCTGTGCCTGATTCAAGATCAGAAATTCTTAATTGAGTATCTGACTGAATTTTTGTAACTCTTTTGGATAATTTATCTATCCTAAAACTAATTTCCTCAAATTTATTCGTGAGAGATCTGAACTGTTCTTCAATATCATTTAATTTTAGCAAATGCTTTGCTAAAACATCTTCATTAAGACTTGAAGATGAGGTTGATTTAATTATGTCGGATTTTTTATAGACAGCTTTTTCGAGTGTTTTAAGATCTTTAGTAATCAACTGCATTTGATTAATTAAAGTTTCGATCTTATCATCAGCAAAAGTTTTTATTGGAATCAAAATGATAAGCAAAACTTTTATCAGTAATAAAAAATTAATCTTTCGACTCATCAGGTATTGATATTGATACAAAATGGCAAAAAAAAGACCCTTATGAAATATAGCATAAGGGTCTATTTTATTAAAAAAAATTAATTAACTTTTACTGTTACTGATCTTCTATTTTGCGACCAGGCTAATGGAGTAGACTCTGTATTAACAGGTCTCTCTTTACCATAACTAATTACAGATATTCTTTTACCAGAAATACCGTATGTCATTAGGTAATCCTTAGCAGCATTTGCTCTTCTTTCACCTAAAGCTAAGTTAAATTCTCTCGTTCCTCTTTCATCAGCATGACCTTCGATAGTAATGTTTAAACTTTTATTTTTTCTTAAAAAAGTTGCTTGCTTTCGTAAAGTCTCTCTTGATTTAGTTGTAAGAGATGATTTGTTTGTTGCGAAAAAAACTCTATCTGGAACGCCTTTAGCTAAAAACTCAACTGTGTCTTTTCCCGTATATACGTCCCCGTCGATATCACCAGATTTCTTTGCAGTTGAACAAGCGCTCAATGCAAAAGTGGTAAATAAAATTAAAAGTAATTTTGTTAGTTTGGTGTTAAATTTCATATTTCCCCTTAAGTTAGTGTTTGCAATATTTCAAATATTAAAAGATTATTCAAGCATAAATTACATAGAAAAAACCTCACTTTGATAGCAATGAAGACCAAGATGGGTCTGAAGCATCGGTTTCGGTCCCCATTTTCCTCTCATTATAACCGGTAATGTCTATTGACCACAATTTCGCTGAAAAGCCCTTTCCTTTAGGACCAGATTTCGTCTCTCGATAAAACACTAAAACTCTTCCATTCGGTGACCATGATGGGGCCTCTTGATAAAAATTCTCCGTTAAAAGTCTTTCACCGGTTCCATCGACTCTCATAACTCCTATGTAAAATTTTCCTTTTCTTACTTTAGTAAAAGCTATTAAATCTCCACGAGGAGACCATACTGGTGTTCCATAAATTCCTTTACCAAAAGTTATTCTTTTAACATTTGAGCCATCACTTCTCATAACATAAATTTGTTGAAGACCGCTCCGATCAGAATTAAAACAGATAAATTTACCATCTGGCGAATAAGAGGGAGAGGTATCAATAGATGAGTGTTCGGTTATTCTTTCAACCATTCTTGTTTCTAAATCCATCGTGTAAATATCCGAATTACCATCTTTTGCAAAACTCATTATTATTTTTTTCCCATCAGGTGAAAATCTTGGAGCAAAAGTCATTCCTGGAAAATTTCCAACTACTTCTTGATTACCTGTCTCAATATCTAATAAATAAACTCTTGGTAAATTTCGAAAATAAGATAAATAAGTAACCATTTGATTTGTAGGATTAAACCTTGGGGTTAATACCAATTCATTACCGAGGGTTAAATATTTTGTGTTCGCCCCGTCCTGATCCATGATCGCTAATTTTTTTATTCTTTGATTTTTTGGGCCGGTTTCTGAAACATAAATAATTCTTGTATCAAAATAACCTTCCTCGCCAGTCAATCTCTCGTAAATTTTATCCGAGATGATGTGAGCAACCCTTCTCCAATTTGACGGCGTTGTTGTGAAAGCTAAAGCTGTCATTTCTTGTGCTGCAGTTAAATCCCATAATCTAAATTCAGCTTTTAACTTTCCACCCTTTACCAAAACTTTTCCTGTCACTAATGCTTGAGCTTTAATTAATCTCCAATCTTCAAATCTTGGTTTTAAATGTGCAATATCTGGTTTTTGCACAAACGCATCTTTTTTTAAAGGGTTGAATAATCCTGTCGATTTAAAGTTTTTTTCTATTACTTCTGATATTTTTTCTCCGAGATTTTTGACTTTAATGCCCTCAATATTTTCAGATTTAACATCCACGTGTAAAGGTGAAACTGCTATTGGTAGTGGATCGAGATTACCTCTTGTAATATCGACCTCTATTAAGGCGAAAACATTTTTATAAAATACTAAATTAATAAAAATTAAAAATACTATTTTTTTCATATTATCCTTGTAACATCTCTGTTGGGTCAAAATTTAATTGAATATTTTTCCATTTATCATAGCCAGTGGGTGGTACTTTTAGAGGTTGACATAATCTAACAGCTCTTAAAGCGCTTTCTGCAAGAATTTTATAAAACTTTTGCCCAGGCTTGTTCATTCTCTCGTGATCTAAAATTTCTGATTTCAAAATTGTACCATCTTTTTTCAGTTCTAACTTTATTCTAACCAATAAATTTTCATCAAACGGTAATCCAAGTGGCACACTCCAACAACCAAAAATTTGTGCTTTCAAAGCATCCTCTTCGGAGAGAGTTAAGCCAGTTGCGAATGAATTTTTAACACTACTTTGTGTCAATTTGTTGGATTTATCCTTTTTAACTGCCTCTTCCTCTTTAGCTTTATCAATCAAAGCGGCTATTTGGTTGGTGTCTATAACCTCTTTTTTCTCGAATTCAGATGATTGTCTAATTTTAGGTTTAATTTCTTCTGGGTTTTGTTTCTTTTTAATCAACTCTTTTTTATCTTTATCATCTTTAGGTAATGGTATTCTATCTGGTTTCTCTTTCGCTTTAGGTGAAGGAGGAGCTTGCTCTGATACAACACGTTTTTCCTCTTTTTTTACATCCTCAATTATTTTTCTTGCTTTTGGAGCATATGGAATATTTGTCTTATCTGATATTTGAATGAAGTCTACTGATACAATTGGAGGTAAGTCTATTGGTTGCCTCATCATAAAAGGTAGGCTTAATGCGGTTAGTAAAATTATTATTGAATGAAAAAAAATTGAATAAATGATACTTTTTGTCATTTCTTTTAACTTTTGTAAGGCTCTGAAATTAAAGCAACTTTTGAAAATCCTGCTCCAGATAATGTTCCCATTACCTCTAAAACTCTACCATAATTAATTGTTTTATCGCCCCTAACGTAAATACGTGTGTCAGTTCTATTTTTTGCAATAGCTAGTAATTTAGGAACTATTTTTTCATAAGTCACTTTATGCTCTTGAATGAAAACTTCTCCTTTTGAATTAATTGTTATAGTCAATGGCTCCTGATCGTCAGGTAAAGAGTCGGCTGCTGACTCGGGTAAATCAACTTGAACGCCCACGGTTAGCAACGGGGCTGTGACCATAAATATTATTAATAAAACTAACATCACGTCTACGAAAGGAGTGACATTTATTTCGCTCATTGGTTCCTTTTTTGAACGATTTGATTTGAATAACATTTTAAATAATAGAAATAAATCTCTTACAAAAATTATCTATCCTAGCTAGATATAATTTAGAGTCATTATTAAATTTATTGTATGCAATTACAGCGGGGATTGCTGCCAATAATCCTAATGCGGTTGCAAAGAGAGCCTCTGCAATTCCGGGCGCTACTATTGCTAAACTGGTATTTCTTGAAATTGCTATAGATTGAAAAGAATTCATAATTCCCCAAACAGTTCCGAATAAACCAATAAAAGGCGCAGTGGCTCCAACTGTCGCAAGAAAAATAAAATTTTTTTCAATCTGGCGAAATTGTTTTTCTGTAGATATTTCTAAGATTCTCTCCACTCGGGCTATTTGAACTGAGGAAGACTTCGATTTAGTTTTTAACAACTCGACCATTGCGTCCTTAAAAATCAATGTTGCAGGATCTTGTGATTTTGAGGGAAGACTGTTACTAAAACTTTCTGCTGATTTAGCTTTCCAGAATTTATTTTCAAATTCGATGGTTGAGAGATTTATCTTTTTAAATAATTTCTGTTTGTTAAAAATAATAGCCCACGAAAAAATAGATGCTGCTATCAAAATAATTATTACTGACTTAACAACGAAATCTGCTCTTAAAAATAATTGAAGAAGAGAAAAATCTGTATTACCGCCTAAGCCAACAACCTGTGAAGCTATTTCTTGTTCCATACCATTCAATACTTTTAGAATGTGTCATGAATTAGACATATTAAAAAAAACCTTTTATTATCAGTTATTTGATGTCAAATTGATTTTTAGTTTCCTCGTAATAAAGCGCAATTAATAGAGCGTCAGACTTATTTACATCCTTCTTTTTTGATAATTCATTTGATAAATTTGGATAAATTTGAATCGCTTTAGTTCTGCTGGCGTCTTTTGAGGCATTGATTAATTCAAAATGCTTTTTCCACTTAGAGGGGCGTACAAAAAATATTGGGAGTTCCAGGGCAGCACAAACGCCTTTTATTGCCCCAAATGTTTGACCAAAATTAAACATACTTGTAACTCCTTGGCCGGGCATAGCGTTAACTTGTTCAACGACAACGACTGTGTCTGCTAAATTTGTTGTATTATTTTTTATTATGTGGACTAATTGAGCACTGTTTAATTGTCTCTTATTCTTTTTTCCCTCAGCCATTACAGGCATATCAAATAACTTTATAACTTTTTTTTGCTCTAGAATTGCTAATGCTCCGTTTAAACCAGGGTCTATTCCTATTATAATCATTTGTTTAATTGTGTAATGTTGCAATTAGTAAAAATTTTTTGAACATCTTCGTTATCGTTTAATTCATCTATTATTTCTTTAACTTTTTCAGTTTCTGTGAGCGGAATTGTATGTAAAATTTTAGGTCTCCACTCGATATCGGAATATAATGTTTCGGTTATATTTCTCTCAAGATTATTTTTTACATTATAGAAGTCCTCTTTGTTGCAAGTAATTTCGTGATAATCTTTAAAACTATTACAATCTTGAGCGCCTGCATTTATTGCAAGCTCAATAATTTTCTCACTATCTATAACTTCTCTTTTAAATCTTAATACACCACAATTGTAAAACATATGATTTGTAGATCCGTTTTCACCTAATCTACCTCCGTTTTTTTGGAGGATCGTTCTAATCTTTGATGCTGATCGATTTTTGTTATCCGTAAGAGTTTCAATAATAAAAGCAGTGTTTGAGGGTCCAAAACCTTCGTAACGTAAACTTTGGTAATTTTCTAGTGATGAAATTTCTGATTTATTAATCGCTCTTTCGATATTATCTTTTGGCATATTAGATTGTCTTGCAGATTGAATTGCGGATCTTAACCTTGGATTAGTATCGGGATCTTTAGCTCCAAGTCGTGCTGCTACTGTGATTTCACGAGAAAGTTTTGAAAAAAGTTTTGATCTCTCTTTATCTTGTCTGCCTTTTTTATGTTTTATTCCAGCCCAGTGTGAATGCCCCGCCATAACTATTTTAAATTTCCCCCATGAATTACTTGTTTAATATTTTTTGCAAGGCCTGTTTTTAAATCTGCTTCGACTATGACACCTGTCAGAGTTGCTTGGCCTTCTGATGGAAAGTGAGGTTTGGAGTTTTTATCTTTTAAAAATCTCATAATTGAATTTTTTTTATCCATCCCTATAACTGAATTGTAATCACCGCACATACCTAAGTCAGTTTGATAAGCAGTTCCATTTTCTAAAATTCTCGCATCAGAGGTGGGAACATGAGTGTGTGTGCCTACGACGCAAGTAGCATGACCGTCAAAAAAATGTCCTAATGCCATTTTTTCACTAGTTATCTCAGCGTGTAAATCTATAATTAAGAAATCAGTATTCCTTTTTAATAAAAATTTTTTTTTTACATTTTCAGCAAATTTAAAAAGATCCTCTGTTTTGCGCATAAATACATTTCCCATTAAATTAATTACTGTAATTTTTTTTTCATTTTTTTGGTAAATTCCTATTCCACTCCCTGGAGAGCCTTCTGCAAGGTTTGCGGGTCTTAGTAATCTATTTTCTTTACTAATAAAATCTACTGTTTCAGATTTATCCCAAATATGATTTCCAGAAGTGATTACATTTACACCTAGATCAAAAAAAATCTTCGATATGTTTTTTGTAATTCCCTTGCCGTCTTCAGCGGCATTTTCCCCATTAACAATTGTAAAATCAATTTTATTCTTGGTAATTAGATTGTTCAAACTTCTAGTCAAAGCAATTTTCCCAGGATTGCCGACTATATCTCCCAGTATCAAAAAATTCATGGCTTTAAACCTTTCTCAGTTAAAATAAAATCTAATTTGACATCAGATAAATTAGATGGAAGCTTTTTAAATTCTTGAAAAGAAAAAGCAACACCAATCTTTACAATTTTTTTACTTTTTTTATTCTGATGATTAAGATACCTGTCGTAATAACCTTTGCCATAACCTAATCTGTTACGCCATTTATCGTAAGCTAATAAAGGTATTAACATGATGTTAGGTGTGTAAATTTTCTGGGTTTTTAATGGCTCTAAAATTCCAAATTTATTGATTTCCACAGGATCATTAAATTTCCAACTGTGGAATTTAATTTTTTGATTTAAATAAACTCTAGGAAGAAGAAATTTAATCTTGCTATACTTTTTATCTTTTAATAATTTTATTATATCAACTTCATTATTTGCAGGATAATAGATAGATAGTAGAATTTTTTTATTTTTTTTAGGCTTTAGAAAACGTGATAATGGATTAAGGAAATTATTTTTAATATTAAAATGTTTTTTTTTTCTAATTGATAAGTATTTCTTTCTTAGGAAATTTTTATTAAGCATCTACTGAACTTTAGAAGGTGATCCAGTTTTTTTGATTATTTCTTCCAAAGATCTAGCAGTTCGATCAAGCATGTCACTGTAAGAAGTGCTATTTTTTTCTATTTCAGCTTTTAATTTTTCAACAGCATCATTGAGTTCTCCAATTTCGACATCTTTATTATCTTTGTATTTAAGTATTAAAGTCTTTAACTCTGAAAACTTGCTTGAAATTTTGTCAATTTTCAATTTTTGCTCTGTCACTCTTTTCTTTAAATCAAAATATTCGTCTATTAATTTTATAGTTGTTATCAAAAGAAGCTTATTTTCACCAATGTTTCCTAGCTTATCTTTTAATTCAGAATATTTTTTATCTAAAAAAATCGTTAATTTTTTTAATGACTCTTCTTGACCATCATCGCATGAAAGCAAATAATCTTTTCCATTAAATTTTACATTTACATTTGCCATTCATCTATCTCCTGCGCCAGGTTTTCGGCTTCTTGATTCAAGTCGTCGATATCTTCTTTAAACTTTTTTTCAAGATCATGTCTCTTATTTACCTCTAATTGTAACTCTTTTAACTTTTGTTTTAAATATTTTTGCTCCGCTTCTAATTCTTGATTTTTTTTTTCGATAGCTTTTTTTTCTAAGTTTAGTTGATTTTTTTCAGATAAAATTTTGTTTATGTCTAAACTTGTATGTGAATAACCTGCGGCAAGAGAGCCTAATTCCTCTATAAGCTTATTTAAGTTTTTTTCTTTTTGTTCAAAGTTGTTCATTTATTATCTTAACATATTATTGATATACTTTCTTTAAGTCTATATACGTAATTAAATTGTGAAAATAAAACTTGCTCAACTATCAAATGCTATAAGATTTCTGTCCATTGACGCTGTTCAAAAAGCTAACTCGGGACATCCGGGAATGCCCATGGGAATGGCAGACGTTGCTACAACACTTTTCAAATACCACCTGAGGTTTAATCCAAAAAATCCGAGCTGGGTAAATAGAGATCGATTTATTCTATCTGCAGGTCACGGATCAATGTTGCTTTACTCACTTTTGTACTTAACAGGATATGAAAGTGTTAGGCTTGAGGATATTAAAAATTTCAGGCAACTTAATTCTATATGCGCAGGTCATCCAGAATATAAAAAAAATTCTGGAATTGAAACGACTACCGGACCATTGGGTCAGGGTTTAGGTAATGCTGTAGGACTTGCATTAGCAGAGGAGATAAATAAAAAAAAATATGGTTCAAAATTAATCGATCATAAAACTTACGTTATAGCAAGTGACGGAGATTTAATGGAAGGAATAAGTCATGAGGTAATGAGCTTAGCTGGTCACCTAAAACTTAAAAACCTTATTGTTTTCTTTGACAACAATAAAATTTCGATTGATGGACCAACATCACTAAGTGTTTCCGATGATTATAAAAAAAGATTCGAGTCTTACGGTTGGAATTTTATAGAAATTAACGGCCACAATGAAAAACAAATAAACCTTGCTATAAATAAAGCTAAAAAATCAAAAAAACCATCACTCATTTCTTGTAAAACTATAATTGGTTTTGGGTCGCCTAATAAATCAGGTAAATCTTCTTCTCATGGGGCGCCTCTAGGGGACGAAGAGATAAAACTTGTTCGTAAGAAACTTAACTGGAGTCATAAGCCTTTTGAGGTACCAGATAATATTCTTAAAGAATGGAGAGATTTTGGTAGTAAAGGTGAAAAGTTGGAAAAAGAATGGCTTGGAAAGGTGGAAGCTCTTGATCCGATTAAAAAAAAAGAAATTTTGAGTGATAATACGATCGATTTTGAAAAATTAGATAATTTAATTTTTAAAGAAAAAGAAAAAAATTTTGATGAGAAGCCTGAGCTTGCTACCAGACAATGTTCAATGAGAATTATAGAATTTTTGAAAAGAAGTTTACCTGAATTAATTGGTGGTTCAGCTGACTTAAGTGGTTCAAATAATACAAAAACGAACAATTCAAAAGTAATCAATTATAGGAATTTTGGCGGAAACTATATTCATTATGGTATTCGAGAACACGGTATGGCTTCGGTAATGAATGGATTAGCCTTATACCATAACATAATTCCGTATGGGGGCACTTTTTTAATTTTTTCAGACTACTGTAAACCATCGATAAGACTGTCAGCATTAATGGGATTGAGAGTTATTTATATTTTTTCCCACGACTCAATTGGTTTAGGTGAAGACGGACCAACTCATCAACCAATTGAACAATTAGCAGGATTAAGAGCAATACCAAATTTAAAAGTTTTCAGACCCGCTGACATTAATGAGACTCTTGAGTGTTGGCAGCTTGCACTAAAAAATTTAGATGGACCTAGTGCAATAATTTTATCAAGACAAAAACTTCCATTTATAACAAAAAATATTTCAGAAAAAAATAAATGTTCAAGTGGTGCTTACGAATTAAATATTTCATCACATAACAACAAAGTTTGTTTGATAGCTTCAGGATCTGAAGTAGCGTTAGCGTTAGAAGTGCAAAGCAGTTTGAAACAAGCAGGTGTTGAGTCTAAAGTTGTCTCGATGCCGTGCCAAGATCTATTTGATACTCAGTCAAATGATTATAAACAAAAAGTTTTAGAAAAAGATAATCTAATTGTGTCAATTGAGGCTGGTAGTGCAATTAGTTGGAAAAAATATACAGGAAAAAATGATATAAATATCGGGATTGAAGATTTTGGTAAAAGTGCACCATATAAAGATTTATATAATAATTTTGATCTAACCAGTGATAAAATTGTCTCTTTAATACAAAAGAAATTAATGAGTCAATAAATGAAGAATTTGAGAGTTTTTTCAGAAAAGGTTCCAATTAAGAATAAAAAGATTCTTCTTCGGCTAGATCTAAATGTGCCTATTAAAAATAAAAAGATTGTTGACGATACCAGAATTAAAGTTGTTCAACCTTTAATTAAAAGTTTAATTAAAAAAAAAGCTAAAGTGATAATCATATCACATTTAGGAAGGCCTAAAGGTAAGAAAATTTCTAGATTAACTTTAAAACCAATTTATGATTATTTTCAAAAAAAATTAAAATTTAAAATTAAATTTTATAGAGGCAAAATCAACCACTTGACCTTGAGTAGCGCAGAAAAATTAAAAAGTGGTCAAATTTTATTGCTTGAAAATATCCGGTTTAATAAAAAGGAAGAACACAATGATAAAAATTTTGCAAAAAAATTAGCTAATATTGGGGATATATTTATCAATGAGGCTTTTTCTTGCTCTCATAGAAAGCAAGCATCGGTTCATATGATTACAAAGTTTGTGGAAAGTTATTGTGGACCATTATTTAAAAAGGAAGTTGACTCAATCTCATACTTGCTTAAAAATAAGAAAAGGCCTGTTACTTGTATTATTGGGGGGTCTAAAATATCTACAAAAATAAATGTTTTAATAAATCTCATTAGAAATTCTGATAATTTAATTGTCGTAGGAGCTATGGCAAATAATTTTATAAAATTTGATAATTTCAATACAGGCTTATCTCTTGTTGAAAACAATACTAAAAAAATCATTAAAAAAATTAAAACTTTTTCAAAAAAAAATAACTGTAAAGTAATCACCCCAACTGATTATTTGGTTGGCAAAACATTTAATGGAAAAGCTATTTATAGAAAAATTGATAGTGTAGAAAATGATGAAATTATATTAGATGTTGGAAAGAAATCGATTTCAAAAATTTTTGAAATAATAAAAAGATCAAAAACAATTTTTTGGAATGGCCCAGTTGGTTATTATGAAAATATAAATTTTATGAAAGGGACTAAGTCATTGGCAAAAAGAATATCTGAAAGAACCCAAAAAGGTTCATTAATATCAATTGTTGGTGGAGGCGACACAATCGCGGCTATAAAAAAGGCTAAAGTAAAAAGTGTTTTTACACATTTATCAACAGCAGGGGGAGCTTTTTTAGAATCACTTGAAGGCAAAGAGCTGCCTGGTATAAAAGTATTAAAAAATAATTTATGAGTATTGAGGAAATAGCAAAATTAATGGTTACCAAAGGCAAAGGTATACTTGCTGCAGATGAAAGCACGGGAACCATGGAAAAAAGGTTAAGCAGTGTTAACGTGAAGTGCACTATAGAGAACCGATTAAAATTCAGAGAAACATTGTTTTCATCTCCAGGAATGAAAAGAAATATTAGCGGGGTAATATTATTTGATGAAACTTTAAGACAATTATCAAGTGGCGGAATTCCGATACCTGATCTAATCAGTAAGAGTGGTGCTATTCCAGGCATTAAAGTCGATAAAGGAGCAAAACCTTTAGCGGGATCCGATAAAGAGAAAGTTACAGAGGGCTTAGACGGTTTAATGGGAAGAATGGAAGAGTACTATAAATTAGGTGCAAGATTTGCAAAATGGCGTGCGGTTATTTCAATTTCATCGGACCATCCTAGTAATCAATGTATAAAAGCAAATGCTCACGCATTAGCTAGATATGCTGCTATAGTTCAAGAGGCAAAAATGGTTCCAATAGTTGAGCCTGAAGTTCTCATGGATGGTGATCATTCAATTGAAAAATGTTTTGACGTTACAAGTAAAGTTTTAACTATCTGTTATGAAGAATTAAAAATGCATAATGTGAATCTTAAAGGTACAGTTTTAAAACCAAATATGATATTACCTGGCAAGAATAACAAAGATAAAGTTAGTTCTGAGCAAATAGCAAAAAAAACACTGGAATGTTTAAAAAATAATGTGCCTAAAGAAGTGCCTGGTGTTGCGTTTTTATCTGGTGGGCAAAGTGAAGTAGAGGCTACAAAAAATTTAAATGCTATAAATAAGATTAATGATACATCTTTTAATTTCACATTTTCATACGGTAGGGCATTACAACAATCAGCTTTAAAAACATGGGCAAAATCGATGGACGACAAAAATAAGATTCAAAATGTTTTTGATCACAGAGCTAAAATGAATGGCCTCTCATCTAAAGCTGAATGGTCAGAAAATTTAGAAAAGCAAATAGCATAATCAAATTGAAAAGATTCGTTTATTTAATTTCCCCAAAATATATAAACAACTTATTCTTTAAAAATTTAAATGAGGTATTATCATCAAAAAAAGTTAAATACTTTCAGATTAGATTAAAGAATAAGTCAAAAAAAAGTGTGATAAAAGAGGCAAAAAAAATTCAAAAAATTACAAAAAAATATAAAGTTAAATTAATAATTAACGACAGCATCGAAATTGCAAGCAAAGTTAACGCAGATGGTTGCCATTTAGGTCAAAAAGATGATCCTATAGCTCAAGCAAAAAAAATTTTAAAAAAAAAATTGTTAGGTGTGACTTGTCATAACTCCAAGAGGCTATGCAAGGATGCGGTAAGATTTAATGCTGATTATGTAGCTTTTGGTTCTTTTTTTAAATCTAAATCAAAACCATATGCTATTAAAGCCAATATCTCTATACTTAGATGGGCAAAAAAGAATGTCAAAAAAAAGATTGTTGCAATCGGTGGCATTAATAGTGGCAATTATAAAAAATTGATTAATGCTGGTGCGAATTATATTGCAATATCATCATATATTTGGAATAACCCAAAATTTAAACCAAAAGATGCTATATCTAAGTTTATATGAAAATTACTGCTAATGAAATCAAACCAGGTATGATAATAGAGCACAAGAACGATTATTGGACTGTTGTAAAAATCAATCATGTTAAGCCAGGAAAGGGAGGAGCTTTTAATCAGGTTGAGCTTAAAAGCGTTTTAAAGGGTACTAAATTAAATGAGCGATTTAGATCTAATGAAAACGTTGAAAAAGCAGAAGTTGAAGAAAAAAAATTTAATTTTTTATATCTCGATGAAGAAAAATGTCATTTTATGGATACTACTAATTATGAGCAAATTTCATTATCAAAAAAAAATATTGGGGAAAAATTTAAACTTTTAACTGAGAACCTCGAAGTTGTTATATCTTTCATGGAAGATAAACCAGTATCTTTGGAATTACCAATTAATATAGAGTGCGAGGTAAAAACAACTCAAGCTGTTGTTAAAGGACAAACAGCTTCATCATCCTATAAGCCAGCAGTTTTAAATAATGATATTAATACTACGGTGCCACCGTTTATTGAACAAGGCGATAAAATATTAATTGACTCTCGATCTCTAGAATACATAAAAAAGATCAATCAATGAGATTAAATTCCCCACAAATAAATATTATCTATAAGGCATGTATAAAAGCTTCAAGATCGCTAATAAGAGATTTTGGTGAAATAGAAAAATTGCAGATATCATCAAAGGATTACGGTGACTTTGTTACCTCTGCGGACAAAAAAGTAGAAAAAATTTTGATTCAGGAATTAACAAAAGCACATCCAGATTATGGTATTATTAGTGAGGAAAAAGGCTATATCAATAAAAACAATAAAGAAAATAGATGGATTATTGATCCTATAGACGGAACAACAAATTTTATGAATGGAATACCACAATTTGCAATTTCCATTGGGTATGAGGTCAAAGGTGAAATAGTTTGTGGAATTATTTTTGATCCAATAAAAAATGAAATTTTTATGGCTGAAAAAGGCAACGGTGCATTTCTTAACAATTCAAGAATTAGAGTTACAAACAAAAAAAAGGTAAAAGATTCACTTTTAGTCACTAATGGACCCAAAAAATCTAATAAAAATGCAGACCTAATTTTTGATGAATATATTAAAGTTTCAAAACAAACCGATTTTCCAATAAGGAAATTAGGTAGCGCTTCTTTAGATATAGCCTATGTAGCATCTGGTAGATTCGATGGATTTTGGCAATGGGATTTAAATTATTGGGATGTGGCCGCAGGTGCCATAATTTTGAAGGAAGCAGGTGGATTTATAGATATAATAAATAGTGATAAAGAAAAGCACCTTAAAAAGAATGTTATAGCCACAAACTCACATATTCATAAGGAATTAAGCGATTTAATTTTTAAAAAAAATATTGAGTAAAATTTATTATTAATATACAAACTTTTTTTATGAAAAAGAAAATACACCCAGATTATCATAAGATTAAAGTGGTTATGACTGACGGAAGTGAGTTTGAGACAAGATCGACATGGGGTAAAGAGAACGATGTGCTCAAACTTGATATTGATCCCAAATCTCATTTTGCTTGGACCGGTGGTTCTCAAAAAATTTTAGATAAAGGTCGTGTTAGCAAATATAATAAAAAATTTAGCAATTTAAGAAAAAAGAAATAATTATGACTGAGTCTCCTTTCATGCCTAAAGCGACAGCTGTATGGCTGGTTGAAAACACAACGCTAACTTTTAAACAAATTGCAAAATTTTGTAATTTACATGAACTAGAAGTTAAAGGAATTGCAGATGGAGACGTGGCAAAGGGGATAAAAGCCTACAATCCAATTTTAGCCGGTCAATTGTCAAGAGAAGAAATAGATGTGTGCTCAAAAGATCCGCAAAAAAACCTCTCACTAATAAAAAAAAATGAGGAAGTTAAAGTAAAAGAGAGAAAAAAACCAAAATACACTCCACTTTCGAAAAGACAAGACAGACCCGATGCAATTCTGTGGTTGTGTAAAAATGCTTCAGATTTAACAGATGGTCAAATCTCTAAATTAGTCGGCAGCACTAAAGGTACAGTTTCGTTAATTAGAAAAAGAAGCTACTGGAATTTCTCTAATTTAAAACCTCGAGACCCCGTTATTCTCGCTTTGTGCACACAAGAAGCTTTTCAAAAGGCTATCGATAAAGCTAAAAGAAGGGTAGAGAGAGAAAAAAAAGCAAAAATTAGAGAAGAAAAAAAACTTTTAAAAGAAAAAGATAATCAATTAAATCAATAATTAGCTAGTTTTTTATTCAACTGTATGGACAATTATCCACTTAAGTGGTAACTACCCTATGCTTAACAGGAGGATTTTATTAAAATAGACGTTAAAGATAATAATGTAGAACAAGCTATCAGAGTATTAAAAAGAAAACTCCAAAGAGAAGGTTTTTACAAAGTAATGAAGATGAAAAGTAACTATGAAAAACCCTCGGAGAAGAAGAAAAGAATTAAAACAGAAAATATAAAAAGAATTAAAAAACTACAAAGATTAAAAAGTAGATATTAAATTTTTTAAAAGGTTTGAGGTATTGATGCCGTCAGGTAAGATTAAATGGTTTAGCTCTAAAAAAGGTTATGGCTTTATTACGGAAGACAAAACAGATAGAGATATTTTTTTACACATTTCTGAACTTGAAAATTCAAAACTTAAAGTTTTAAAAGAAGAACAGAAATTAAAATTTGATATTAAAAAAGATAAAGAGAGACTGCAAGCAATAAACTTAAAAAAAGCTTAACTAATCGCGGGGTGGAGCAGTCTGGTAGCTCGTCAGGCTCATAACCTGAAGGTCGTAGGTTCAAATCCTACCCCCGCAACCAAAAAATTTTTAAATTGTAAATTTAGATTTTTTACTATCCTTTAAAAATCCTTTTACTGTATCTAATGTCATCAAATGTGAGCTTCGGCCAAAATTCTCGATCTTATCAATTATTTTAGGAGGCATAGTAATTATGTTGCATTTTATTTTCTTTGCTTGAATAAAATTATAAGGTTCTCTTGTGCTAGCCCACAAAATTTCAACCTTTTTGTATTTTTTTGAAATTTTAATACTTTTTTTAAATATAGGTATTGGATCTTTTCCTTTATCTGCCATACGTCCAGCAAAAATTGAGATGATAGATTTTGTTTTTTTATTTAGACATTTTAAAACTCTCTTAACTTGTTCTAATGTATAAACTGCAGTTATATTAAGCTTTATACCCTCTGAACTTAATTTTTTTATTACTTTTCCCATAAAAATTCCTCTTGAATTTACAACGGGTATTTTAACATAGACATTTTTTCCCCATTTATTAATTTTATATGCTTGCTTGATCATTTCACTTGTGTTGTCAGCAAAAACTTCAAAAGATATTGGTTTTTTTGAACAAAATTTTAAAATTTTCAAAGAATATTTTTTGTAATCTTTTGCTCCGGCTAATCTCATTAAACTTGGATTGGTCGTAAACCCATCAACAATTTTTTTTTTATTAAATAGTTTTATTGTTTTGAAATCTGCGATATCACAAAATATTTTTGTTTTCATTAGTCTAAATTTTTTACAATATCTTCGGTCATTTTTTTAGCATCGGCAAATAACATTAAAGTATTATCTTTGTAGAAAAGTTCATTATCTACACCAGCATAACCTGGTGACAAACTTCTTTTAACAAAAAGAACTGACTTACATTTCTCAACATCTAAAACTGGCATACCAAATATTGGGCTTTTAGGATCTGTTTTAGCAATAGGATTTGTAACATCATTTGCTCCTATCACAAATGCAACATCAGAATTAGCAAAATCATTATTTATATCTTCTAGTTCGAAAACTTCATCGTAAGGAACGTTGGCTTCAGCTAATAAAACATTCATGTGACCGGGCATTCTACCTGCAACTGGGTGAATGGCATAAGAAACTTTAATATCGTTTTTTTTAAGTTTGTCTACCATCTCTCTCAATGCGTGTTGAGCTTGCGCTACTGCCATACCATAACCTGGCACGATGATGACCGAGGAAGCATTTTTCATTAGAAAGGCTGCGTCTTCGGCATTCCCACTTTTGACTGGTTTTTTTTCTTCATTAGTTTTTTTAGTTTTATCTGATGCATCACCACCGAAACCTCCTAGAATTACATTAAAGAAAGACCTGTTCATACTTTTGCACATTATATAAGATAGAATTGCACCAGATGAGCCAACGAGTGCGCCGGTAATTATCAATGCAGTGTTCTCCAATGTGAAGCCTATACCAGCTGCAGCCCAACCTGAATATGAGTTTAGCATAGAAATAACAACTGGCATGTCAGCACCACCTATTGGTATAATTAGTAAAATACCGATTAGAAATGAAATTATAATTACTGTCCAAAATAGATTACTTGATTGGGATACACATAAAAAATAAATTAAGAAAATTATCGAGATACCAAGAATTAAATTTAAAATATGCTGTCCCATAAAAGTTATTGGAGAACCTGACATTATTCCTCTTAATTTTAAAAATGCGATTATAGAGCCAGAAAAAGTAATTGCTCCAACCGATGCGCCAATTGACATTTCAATTAAACTTGCTAATTTTATTGCTCCAGGTTCTCCTAAGTTAAATGGCATAGGATTTAAAAAAGCTGAGACAGCAACAAAAACTGCAGCTAAACCAACTAAACTGTGAAAACCTGCAACTAATTCTGGCATAGCTGTCATTGGTATCTTGAAAGCGATATAGGCACCAACAGCACCTCCAATAATTAAAAAGATAAAAACATACGCAAACGAGGTTGTAAAATTTCCAATTGTGAGAAAAGTCACTATTATTGCAATTAACATCCCTAAAATTCCAAAATAATTCCCTTGCCGAGAAGTTTCAGGTGAAGATAGCCCCCTTAAAGCAAGAATAAAAAGTATTCCTGAAATCAAGTAAAATGTGGCTGACAAGTTTGCTGATATCATTTTTTATTTTTTTTCTTTTTTTTGTACATCTGCAACATTCTTTGAGTTACTAAGAAACCTCCAAATATATTTACCGCTGCTAGCAAAATGGCAATAAATCCAAAAATTGAGGATGTATTAAAGATTGAATAATTATCCGACCCGGCGAGAGCTGCGATAATTGCTCCTACAATAATTACTGAAGATATTGCATTTGTTACTGACATCAGAGGGGTGTGTAGTGACGGCGTTACACTCCAAACTACGTAATAACCGACAAATATGGATAAAATAAAGATACTTACTCTAAAAATAAAAGGATCAATTTCCATTATATCTCCTTAATTAGGGTTTTATTGATAATCTCATCACTCATATCTAAGTTAAAGATTTTTTTTTCTTTGCTATACAAGTTTCTAATAAAACTAAAGATATTTTTTGAGTAAAGATTTGACGCAGTTTGAGGGAGCTTATTCATCAAGTTTTTAACTCCAACAATTTTTACACCATTAACTAAATTGATTTTACCTGTTTCAGAAAAAGCAGAGTTACCACCACTTTCTGACGCTAAATCATAAATTATAGATCCTGGCTTCATAAGTTTAACTAAATCCTCAGATAAAATTCTTGGTGCCGGTTTTCCAGGAATTAATGCTGTACAAATAACTATATCGTTTTTTTTTAGCGCCTCTCTCATGAGTTCTGCTTGTTTATTTTTATACTCTTGGCTCGCTTCTTTTGCATAGCCACCTGATGTTTCTAAATTTTCTGATTGTTTAACTTCTAAAAATTTTCCACCTAAGCTTTCTACTTGTTCTTTTGATGAAGACCTAACATCTGTTGCTGAAACAATTGCTCCTAACCTTTTTGCTGTGGCTATGGCCTGTAAACCTGCTACTCCAGCACCTATAACTAAAACTTTAGCTGCTGGCACCGTGCCAGCTGCAGTCATCATCATTGGAATAGCTTTTTCAAATTCATATATTGAGTCAACTACAGATCTATATCCAGCTAAATTAGACTGACTAGAGAGAACATCCATTGACTGAGCTCTTGTAATTCTAGGAAGCAACTCTAATGAGAATATTGAAGATCCTTTTTCAAGAATTTTTTTTACATTAGATTTATTTTTTGCAGCATTTATCATTCCAACTATGATAGTTTTTTTTTTAAATCAGAAATTTCATTATCGCTTAAACAGTTTACTTTAACTAGTAAGTCGGCCTCTTCGATTACTGTCTTTCCATTCTGCCTGATTTGTACTCCTGCTTTTTCATACTCCTTATCATTAATGCCTAAATGAGAAGCATAATCTTTTTCGATTGAAATTTTTAAACCAAGTTTGATTATATTGTTTGCTGACTCAGGAGTTATCGAAACCCTTTTTTCTTTAGATAAATCCTCTTTAGTTGATCCGACAATCATAATAAAATTTTATAGTAAAGTTACTGCTAAAATTATCAAAACAAGAATTACTGCTATCGTTGCCCAAAGTACAAGTTTAGTAAAACCATTCCAGGTTTTTTTATGCTCTTGATTATTCATTATCCCTGTCTAGCTTTGAACCTAGGATTTTTTTTGTTAATAACGTAAACCTTCCCTCTTCTTCTTACCAACTTTGAGTTTAGGTCTCTTTTTTTTAGAGATTTTAATGAGCTAGCTATTTTCATAATTGTTTAAAGCCTGGCAAAGTCCTACTCTCCCGTGTCTTAAGACAAAGTACCATTGGCGCTGAAGGACTTGACTTCCGAGTTCGGAATGGGATCGGGTATAACCCCTTCGCAATAATTAC
>MDTG01227193.1_pt1 | contig 29269 bp, 20 predicted proteins | sample 811421 | NCBI WGS metagenome assembly MDTG01 (sample SAMN05326645, study PRJNA326480) | marine metagenome | isolation source: seawater | place: Pacific Ocean: South East | collected 2011 | reverse complement strand
TATCTCTCAAACTGTAGATGGTTGTGAAAGTATAGATAGATTTGAGATTCTTATTTTAGCTCCACTACCAACTATAACTATTGATAATCCAATAATATGCGAAGGTGAAAGTACAACTGTGAGTGTCAGTACAAACCCATTTTTAGGAACAGTAACTTACTTATGGAATTCAGACGAGAATGAAACTTCGGATTTTATTATCACCGCTCCAACTGAATCTGGTGGAGGTTGGGTTGATGTCTCTTTAAGCTACGAATACGAAGGTGGTATAGTTCAAAATCTTTGTAGATATTTTTATTCAATTACGGTTCAAGATGCTCCCGAGCCCCCTGTTAGTGGTGGAGATATATCAGAATGCGAGACAATTGCGGCACAAAATATAACCGCATCTGCTACAGTTGAATCTGGATCAAATATTATTTGGTATGATGCTGCAGTAGACGGAAATGTAATTACCGACCCTTCATTAAGCACCCCTGGTAATGTAATATTTTATGCAGAAGCGATTAGTCAGGCCTCAGGCTGCACTAGCCTATTGAGAACTCCAGTAACATTAACTATAACTTCAATTACTCCTCCAACAGGAGACAATATTCAATCTTTTTGTAATATTATAACAACTTCTGATTTAAATATATCAGGTAGTGATATTTTGTGGTATGATTCTATCACAGGTAGTAATCTTGTAGATCCTTCTACAGCACTTTTGGATGGCCAAACATTATTCGCATCACAAACCCAAGACGGATGTGAAAGTATAGTTAGGCTTGAAGTTAATATTGAAATTGACATAATTCCGAATCCAATTTTAATTAATAATAATCTAGAGTTTTGTATTAAGGCACAGGCCACACTAGCCGATATACAAATTGATTCCCAAGGATTTATTTTGGAATGGTATGATAGCTCTTCTAGCGGTTCTTTACTACCTTTAGATAATTTACTTGAAGATAATATTAGTTACTACGCCACGCTATACGATCCTGACTCTGGTTGTGAAAGTATAATCCCTCTTCAAATTATTCCATCTGTATTTCCATGTGAGGTAACAATATATAATGCTCTATCACTAAATAATAATGGTATAAATGACTACATGGTAATAGAAAATGTAGAATATTTTCCAGAAAATAGTTTAGAGGTTTTCAACAGAGATGGTCATTTAATCTATTATCAAAAACAGTACGGAGTTGGTGATAATTTATTCAAAGGTGTAGCAAATGTTAATGGTATTTACGGAAGAAATTCAAATGGTAATAAAAAATTACCAACAGGTTCGTACCTCTACGTATTTAATTATTTTAATCAATTTGATCAACAACAGTATACACTAAAAGGATTTTTAACTATTAATAGCAACTAAGATGAAAAAGTTTATTTTTAACATATTGTTTCTTTTTACGCTATCAATTGAAGTTTACGCTCAGTCAGGGATCAAACTCACTGATTATTTTTTTAATCCTATCCAATATAACCCTGCTTACGTAGGAGCTAATAATGGATATTTTACAAAAGGAACTTACACAAGCCAGTGGCTAGGATTTGATGACGGACCTGTAACTCAAACCTTAGATATTCAGAAACGTTTTCCAAATAACAGATACGCTGCTGGAATTTCATTACTTAATGATGATTTTGGAGCAGTAAAGAATTTTAATTTTGAAACCAATTTTGCATTACATTTAAAAGCCTCAGAAGATATTGGTTTCGTATTGGGACTTAAGGCTGGGTTGAATAATTTTTCTATTGATTACAATAGGTTAAATATATATAACCCAAATGAATATGTATATAGTCAAGGTAACTTAAGTAACACAGCACCAATTATTGGAGCAGGTTTTTATTTATATACTAAGAAGTGGTTCATTTCAATGTCTATACCAAATTTTTTAAAATACCGTATGGAAGATGATTTTAATCAATCATTGTATAATAAGGTGCCACATTTTTATACTTCAGCGGGATATGATTATTATATTAATTCAGAACTTATATTAAAATCACAAGTTCTAATGCAACTTGTTAGAGGAGCACCAGTGAGTTATTTGCTAAGTTCAAGAGTGCTATATAAGCAAAAGCTAGGTTTTGGAATTCATTTACAACCAAAGGCTTTATATGGCATATTTGCAAATTTTCGTTTTAACTCTTCTTTTACTGCAACTTACGGATACGATATGGCATTATCAGACTTAAGTCGATACTCTAGTGGGAATCATTTCTTTGGCTTATCATATAAGTTTGGTAAAGATAAAAAAGACTGTTGCGCTGAAGACATAATCATTTCTGATCGAGTTTATATGATTAGATAAATAGATTTTTAATTTATTACAAGGTCGGTTTGTGAACAGGTTATTGCGTAACCACTTACTATTACACTTTCACTTTTATTTTTACAGAATATTTCACCACCACGTTTTGAAAGCTGCTTTGCCAACATTATTTTTTTATTTAATTTTTTAGACCAAAATGGAATTAATGTGCAATGTGCTGAGCCTGTTACAGGGTCTTCTAATATAGTGGCTTGGGGAGTAAAAAAACGAGAAACAAAATCACAGTTTTTCCCAGGTGCAGTTACGATAACTCCACCAGGATTAATATTAATTAAATCAAAAATATTACGATCAACCTTTATCCTTTCAATATCTGTTTGATTTTCATATATGAGAAGATAGTCACGAGATTTATAAATTTCTAAAGGTAAAATATTTAGAGCATTGGAAATTTCTTTCGGAAGACTAGCTAATTTACCTTCACGTTTTGGCAGATCCATATGGTACATCTCCTTTGAATAACTCACTTTGAGTTGGCCACTTTTAGTTTCAAATAGTATAAATTTTTTATTGTATTTTAAATGTTTTTTTAGGCAATGTGCAGTAGCTAATGTAGCATGTCCACAAAGATCCATTTCAATCTCAGGAGTAAACCAGCGTAAATGTATTGTATTTTCTTTTTTAATAAAAAAGGCTGTTTCTGGAACCCCGTTTTTCTTAGCAATTGCTAACATCGTTTGGTCTTTCAGCCATGTATTTAGTCTTATAACACAAGCAGGATTTCCACCATTAAGTTGGTTTGAAAAAGCATTAATTCGGTACATTATAAGTTCCATGTAATCTAACAATTGTAATTAACTTAAAACTAAACTTTAAATTTCATAAGTTAAAAAAAATAAGTTTTTTATTTTGTATGTAATTTGTTGTGTTTTATAATTTTTAAAACCCAAAAAATGAATGTACTTTGCTTACTATTATTAAAGTGTTTATATCAGAAATAATTAATCAATAATTCCAATTATTTTAATGAAATCTATTAAAAAAATATTTGTAGGTAAAAATCTTATTTATAATAAAGAAAATCAAGTTTCTGGTAGTGAGGTAACGATTGGCAACGAACTTTTTTATAAAATTTCTAATGTTGATGCCATGCGTCCTTTTTTTATGAGCATTGTAAGCAATTCCAATCATTGGCTTTTTATTTCAAGTTCTGGTGGCCTTTCTGCCGGAAGAAAAAACAGTAATTATGCTTTATTTCCATATTATACAGATGATAAAATCACAGAATCTAGCGAATATTCTGGATGTAAATCAATTTTTTTAATAACAAAATCTCGCACTACATCTTTATGGGAACCTTTTTCAAAACGCCACCAGGGAATTTATAATGTCACTAGAAATTTATATAAAAATATCTATGGTAATAAGCTTATTTTTGAAGAGATAAATCACGATTTAGAGGTCTCTTTCAGCTATGAATGGAATACAAGTGACAAATATGGTTTTGTAAGAAAGTCTATATTAAAAAATAATTCAGATTCCTTGACTGACATTAAATTATTAGACGGTATACAAAATATTTTACCCTACGGAGTTGAGGTAGACTTACAAAACAGCACTAGTAACTTAGTAGATGCTTATAAAAAATGTGAACTTGAGAAGGACTCAGGAATTGGTGTATTCTCCTTAAGCTCAATAATAGTAGATAAAGCAGAACCAAGTGAAGCTCTAAAAGCAAACATTGTTTGGTCAGTTGGTTTGAAAAAATCTAAAAAGCTTCTTTCTTCTCTGCAGTTGGATAATTTTAGACTTGGTAATAAAATCTTCCAAGAACATGACATTAAAGCAGAACGTGGAGCCTATTTCTTGACTGATAATATTTCACTTTGCCCTAACGAAAAACAGAAATGGGCCATCATTGCCAATGTTAATCAAACTATAGATAATATTGTTGAACTAAAACGCGATTTTAAACAAACTAAAAATTTAAGTGAAATAATTGACAAATCTATTGAAGTAGGAACGCAACGCCTTATTTCACTTGTAGCTGCTTCAGATGGACTACAACTAACTTCAGATAGCGTTAGAAATGCCCGTCACTTTTCTAATACAATGTTTAATATAATGCGAGGTGGTATATTCGATAATAACTATAATATTGAAAAAGTAGATTTTTCACAATATATCGAAAAAGCTAACTTTAAAGTATTTTTTAAGAAAAAAGATATTTTAGAAGCCTTACCAGATATTTTTGATCTAGACTATTTAAAAAATATTACTACAAATGATGATGATAAAAATTTCAAGCGTCTGTGTTTAGAGTATTTACCTTTAAAGTTTAGCCGTCGTCACGGAGATCCAAGTCGTCCATGGAATAAGTTTTCAATCAATAATCGAAGTGAAGTTGATGGTTCAAAAATTTTAGATTATCAAGGAAATTGGCGTGATATTTTTCAAAATTGGGAAGCATTGGTTTATTCTTATCCGGAGTTTATAGAAGGAATGATTCATAAATTTCTGAATGCTACTACTTTTGATGGATACAACCCCTACAGGGTTACAAAAAATGGTTTTGATTGGGAGGTTATTGAAGCTGAAAATCCTTGGTCTTATATTGGATATTGGGGTGATCATCAAATTATTTATTTATTGAAGTTTCTCGAGTTTGTCGAAACATATTATCCTGATAAATTAGAAAGTTACTTTTCTAAAGATTTATTTGTTTACGCAAATGTACCTTATAAAATCAAACCATATGAGGAGATTTTAAAGGATCCTAAGAATACAATTGAATTTGACTACAAAGCCGAAGAAAAAATTCAAATTAAAAGAGATGAAATTGGAGTTGATGGAGCCCTTTTAAGAGAAACTCATGTTTTTATTTACAAAGTAAACTTCATAGAAAAAATTCTTGCGACGGTTTTAGCAAAAATTTCTAATTTTATTCCTGAAGGTGGAATATGGATGAACACTCAACGCCCAGAATGGAATGATGCAAACAATGCTTTGGTTGGGAATGGTGTATCAATGGTCACTCTTTATTATCTGCGGCGGTTTCTAAAATTTCTTGAAGGTATTTTAACTAAGTCTTCTACAATTGAGGTCGCTATTTCCTCAGAACTTTTAAAATTCTTTAATTCTGTTAAAATTGTATTAGACGAAAACAAGACCCTCTTAAAAGGTTCAATATCAAATATAGATCGTAAGTTGATTTTAGACGGTTTGGGAACTGCAGCTAGTATTTACAGACAAACAATATATCGCAATAGTTTTTCAGGTGAGAAGAATACAATTTATATTGATGAAATTAATTCGTTTATAAAAATTACTTTAGATTTCCTCGAACATTCTATTGATGCGAATAAGCGTAGTGATAAACTTTATCATGCTTATAATCTAATGACAGTTGAAGCTAATAACTCTATTTCTATATCAAGTTTACCAGAAATGCTAGAGGGCCAAGTAGCAGTATTAAGCTCAGGGTACTTGTCAACCGAAGGAGCCTTACAAGTCTTGGACGGCCTAAAATCAAGTGCCTTATTTAGATCAGATCAATACAGCTATATTCTATATCCAGATAAAATTCTTCCGAGGTTTATTGATAAAAATACTATAACAGAAGCTCAAATTCAATCATCGGATTTACTAATATTATTACTTAAGGATGGTAACAAGCAAATTATTTCAAAAGATATTAATGGGGATTATCATTTTAATGGAAATTTTAATAATGTAGACCATTTAAAAGAATCATTAACAAATCTACCGTCTAACTATCACCAACTTGTTGAGAAAGATGCTGAGAAAATATATAATATTTTCGAATCAATTTTTAATCATAAATCGTTTACTGGGCGTTCAGGAACTTTCTTTGGGTATGAGGGCTTAGGCTCTATTTATTGGCATATGGTATCTAAACTTTTATTAGCTACTTGTGAAGTAACTCATAAAGCAGTCCAGGAACAATCTGACCAATCTAAAATAGGTAGACTTTATGATCACTATTTTGAAATAAATGAAGGAATTGGAGTACATAAATCGCCTGAACTTTACGGCGCATTTCCAACAGATCCTTATTCCCATACTCCAAGTGGAAAAGGAGCTCAGCAACCAGGGATGACCGGACAAGTCAAGGAAGATATTTTAAGTAGATTTGGTGAACTGGGATTCTATGTCAAGGATGGATGCCTTGGATTTTCACCAGTACTTTTAGCTCCTTCAGAATTTTTATTTGAATCAAAAATTTTTGAATATTATGACGTCCAGCATCAAAAACAAAGCATCTCTCTGGAAAAGGATAGTATAGCTTTTACTATATGCCAAGTTCCGATTATATATAAAATAAATTTAACAACCGCTATATCTGTAGAATTTTCTAATGGTAAATCCAAACAATTTAAAGGTAATCGGTTGGATAAAAATATAACCCATGACATTTTAAAAAGATCTTCTAGGGTCAAACAAGTAACAGTATATGTTATCAAATAAAATTCTAAATTCAATCTATTGAAAACTATTGGTTTAATATCAACACTCTCCTTTGTAAGCTATCTTTTTATTTTCTCACCAAAAATAGATGTAGTTAAAGTTTCTGGTGATAAAATACTTGTAAATAATAACAAATATTTTATAAAAGGTATTTGTTACCATCCTGTTCCAAAGGGGTCTATAAAGCGCAGTTTTAATAGCTTAAATGAAGACTTAGTTTTAATGAAGGAAGCTGGAGTTAATACCATTCGTTTGTATGAACCAATTGACGATATTGAGGTTTTAAATAAAATTGAAGCCAATGGAATGAGAGTAATTATAAGTTTTGGTTATAATCAAAATGGATTATATGATATAAAATCAGGTACATTTATAAACTACATTAAGAAATATAAATCTCACAAAGCAATCTTATTGTGGGAATTAGGGAATGAGTACAATTACCACCCTGAATGGTTTGGAAATGATATCCAAAATTGGTATGATGCTTTAAGTTATGCTACAGACTTAATTCATAAAGTAGATGAAAACCATCCAGTGTCAACTGCTCATGGTGATTTACCAAACAAACAAGCTTTTTTATCTAATCCTAATCTTGATATTTGGGGATTAAATGTATATCGCTGGGATAAGCCTCAATCTATTTTTGAGCAATGGAAAAATTTAAGTACAAAGCCTATTTATCTTTCTGAAACAGGGGCTGATAGTTACATGAAAATTAGCAAGGCAGGATTTAAAAAAGGGGAAAATCAAAAGGCTCAAGCTGCTGCTAATGCTAAAATTATTGACGCTGTTTTTAATTACAGTAATATGGTTTCTGGGCTTTTTATTTTTTCTTTTACTGATGGGTTATGGAAAGCAGGAAATCCAAATTTACAAGACGTTGGAGGTTGGGCACCCAATAGTAGCGGTGTTCCATATGATGGTACACCCAATGAAGAATTTTGGGGAATTGTAGATATCTATAGAAATAAAAAGCAAACATTTGATATTATTAAAGAAAAGTATAACTCATTTAATCCATCAAATAAAAATATTGGAAATGATTAATTCAAAAAGGACTATTTTTTTAATATCATTTGTGTCATTAATCCTAATGCTTTATAATTGTCAAACTCCTGAACTTACAATTAAAATTTATGAAACTTCTGAAAGTGGTAACAAGTTGACCCTTATTAATGAATCTAATCCCTTACAATCGCCTTCAATTATTAGTATAAATTCTGATCAAAAATTTCAAACTATTTCTGGTTTTGGGGGTGCGTTCACGGAAGCCTCTGCACATCTTCTTAACCAATTAAGTCAATCTAAAAGAACAGAAATTTTGAATGCTTATTTTAGTGTTGAAGGTGCAGCCTATTCTATGGCAAGAACCCATATGAATTCCTGTGATTTCTCATTAGATCACTACTCTTATTCTCCTGTGGATGGTGATAAAAATCTGGAATATTTTTCTATTGATGAAGATCGCGAAGATTTGATCCCCATGATAAAAGACGCCTTAAAAATTTCAGAGGAGGGTTTTAAACTCTTTGCATCTCCTTGGACAGCACCACCCTGGATGAAGGATAATAATGCATGGGTTGGAGGAAAATTACTTCCAGAGTACTATGACACTTGGGCTTTATTTTTCTCCAAGTATGCAGATGCTTATAAAGAAGAGGGTATTGATATTTGGGGTTTTACTGTTGAAAATGAACCAATGGGTAATGGAAACAATTGGGAAAGTATGCATTTCACACCTGAGGAAATGACTGATTTTGTTCAAAACTTTCTGGGACCTAAATTAGAAGGGGACGGTAAAGGAGATCTTGTAATTCTTGGATATGATCAAAATCGAGCTGATATTAAAGAATGGGTAGATGTGATGTACAAAGATAAAGCCAGCTCTAAATATTTTGGTGGTACAGCAATACACTGGTATGAAAGCACCTATAACTACTTTCCAGAGGATTTACAATACGCGCATCAAAAAGCTCCTAATAAATATTTGATTCAAACTGAAGCCTGCGTAGATTCGGAAATACCGGTTTGGAAAGACGATTCATGGTACTGGAAAAAAGAAGCCACCGATTGGGGCTATGATTGGCGTGAGGCTTCCAAAAAATATTTACATCCAAAATATGCACCAGCCAATCGCTACGCAAGAGACATTATTGGATGCCTTAACAACTGGGTTGATGGGTGGGTAGATTGGAACATGGTTTTGAACCGCCAAGGCGGCCCAAATTGGTTTAAAAATTGGTGCGTAGCACCTATTATTGTAGATTCAGATATAGATGAAGTATATTACACACCATTGTATTACATTATGGCGCATTTTAGTAAATTTATAAGGCCAAAAGCTAATGTAATAGCTGTGGATTCAACAGATAAGGATTTGATGGTCACTGCAGCCCATAATCCTGATGGCTCTACCGCAGTTGTAGTTTTCAATGAAGGGTTCAAAAGAAAAACCTATCAATTAAAAGGCTTGAAATTAGAAAAGATCGTAAATATTAGTCCGCAAGCCATTCAAACAATTTTAATTACCAACTAAACTAATAAATAATGCAAACACTGAATACAAGAGTTAATAGGGTATCAATAGGCCAAAAAATTGCTTTCGGATTTGGAATGTTAGCCAACCAAATGTTTCCTGCGATTTTAGGAATCTTTATGGTTGTTCTCATTGAAGATTTGGGGTTTTCTGGCTGGATGTGGTCTTTAATTTTTTTATGGCCTAGAATTTTTGATGCTTTCCTTGATCCTATTATGGGGTTTATTTCTGATAATACCAAGTCCAAATGGGGACGACGTCGACAATATGTTTTTATTGGCGGAATTCTTATGGGGCTTGCATATATATATATGTGGCAGCTTTACAAGGCTGATGGTATAGAATACAATTTTTGGTATTTCTTTTTATGGTCTCTCGTATTTTATTTGGGGTTGACTATTTTTAGTGTTCCATATGTTGCTATGGGCTATGAAATGAGTGATGATTTTCATGAAAGAACAAATATTATGGCCATCTCGCAGTGGATTGGTCAATGGGCTTGGGTTATTGCGCCTTTGTTTTGGATTATAATGTATGATCAAGATTGGTTTCCTTCTGCGGATGTTGCCGTAAGAGAATTGGCTATCTGGGTTGCTATTCCTTGTACGCTTTTCGCTCTAATACCTGCCTTATTTATCAAAAGTAAATCTACATTAAACGAAGATTATGAACCTCTAAACTTGCCGAATATTGGAAATAGCTTAATAAAAATATTTAAAAGTTTTATTGAAGCATTTAAAATTAAAGAATTTAGAAAATTATGTGTTGCAACCTTTTTAATATTCAACGCTTTCAACACAGTAGCAGCATTAACATTTTTTATAATTGTCTATAAATTATTTAATGGAGACGCCGGTTCATCTGGTATTTGGGTTTCTATGTTTGGGTGCTTGGGTGCTTTAGGTACGACATTTATTGTAATTCCAGCAGTTGCTTGGATGTCTAAAAGATTTGGTAAGAAAAAGGCTTTTATGTTTGCACAAGCAATTTCATTAGTTGGCTATACAATGCTTTATTTTTTATTCATACCCGGTAAACCATATCTGTATATTATTGCTTTACCCTTCTTTTCTTTTGGAATTGGGAGCTTGTTTACAATAATGATGTCAATGACTGCAGATGTAATTGATATTGATGAAATAAACACTGGAAAACGAAGAGAAGGAATTTTTGGTGCCATTTATTGGTGGATGGTAAAAGTAGGCTTTGCTATTGCAGGTGCTCTCAGTGGTGCTATCATTACATTTGTTGGTTTTAATCCAGACCTTGCTACTCTAGACCAACAAGGGGCTGTAGATGGGCTGCATGCTTTCTTCTGTTTTTTCCCAATGGGAGGAACCATTCTGGCAATGTTTATAATGCGTAACTATAGCATCAATGAAGAGAAAGCTAAAGAGACAAAAGCTGCATTGGCAGAAAAAAGAAAATAATTAAGAAATGTGCAATTTAGTTTCTTAAATTTTGCTCCCATTTCCATGCGGAAGCTAACATACTATTTAAATCTCGCTTGGCACTCCAACCCAATATTTGTTTCGCCATATCTGTAGATGCGTACATGGATGCTACATCCCCTTTGCGACGGGCTGTAATTTCATAATTTAAATGAAGGTTGTTAACCTTTTCAAAACTTTTGATGACTTCAAGAACTGAATACCCTTGTCCAGTTCCTAGGTTGTAAATTTCAAAATTTTCTTTTTGTTGATTTTTTATTAAATAATCTAGAGCTGCTACATGAGCCTCAGCTAAGTCTACCACATGAATGTAGTCTCTTACAGCAGTCCCGTCTTTGGTTGGGTAGTCATCTCCAAAGACCAAAAGTTTATCTCTTAGACCCGCTGCTGTTTGGGTAATGTAAGGCATTAAATTATTAGGAATTCCGCTTGGCAGCTCCCCAATAAGACCAGAGTCATGTGCCCCAATAGGGTTAAAATAGCGTAAACTGATGACCGAAAAATTTTTATTTGCTTTTGTATAATCTTCTAAAATTTCTTCGGCGATTTTTTTGGTATTACCGTAAGGCGAAAAAGGTCTTTTAACAGCACTATTCTCATTCATTGGCAGGGATTCTGGGTTCCCATAAACGGTTGCAGAGGATGAGAATATAAAGTTTTTTATGCCAAAAGTTTTCTGCGCCTGTAATACATTAACGAGTGCAAATAAATTATTCTCATAATAGCTTAAAGGTCTATCAAAAGACTCCTTAACAGCTTTATATGCTGCAAAATGAATTACAGTCTCTACATCCTTATGTTGTGCAAAAGCTTCCAATGCAGCTTTTTTATTTCTAAGATCTACTTTAAAAAAATAGGGTCTAATTCCTGTAATTTTAAAAATTCTACTTAATATTTTTTCTGATGCATTGGAAAGATCGTCAAAAATAACAACTTCGTGACCTTGGTCTATTAACGAAATGGATGTATGTGAGCCAATGTAACCAAGGCCACCTGTAACAATTACTTTTGACATTTTTAAAATATTAATAACCAAAGATATTAATATTTTTAGAGAGCTTATTTTTAATTTAAAACAAAATCAGGGTTGGCTATAAATTCCATATAGATTATAAATCCAGCCATTACAAATATAAAACAACCAAAAAGCTTCCTAAGTTTTGAGTTGCTAAAATAATTTCCTAAGTAGTTACCAATAAAAACTCCAAAAATGGCAAAGCCAGTGAAAGGCAAAAGGAAAGACCAATCAATTGGCATAAACAAAGAATCACCAAGAAAAAAACCTATTAGTGACTTTAAAGTCACAATTACCATTGAAGTTCCAATCGCAGTCTTAATATCAATTTTGGTTAAAAAAATTAAAGCAGGAATAATTAAAAATCCTCCACCAGCACCAACAAAGCCTGTAACCACACCAATTACAATCCCCTCAATTATTATCAAAAGATAGTTGTAACTGAATTTTTTCGTTGACTTTCTTGGAACATTATATTTTGGCACTTTTATCATACTATATGCAGCTGGTAACATAATAATTGTAAAAAGTCCTAAAACACCCATTCGTCTAGTGATAGGTATGTCTCCTATTTGAAATAAAATATCTGGTAAAATAGGAACTAAAAATGATCTAACAACAGTAACACTTAAAATCGCAGGAAGACCAAAAATAAATACTACTTTAAAATCTATATATCCTTTTTGGAATTGTTTTAAACTTCCTAAAAGAGCACTGAAACCTACTACAAACAGGGAATAGCCCGTTGCTAATTTTTCATCAATTAAAAATAAATATGTAAAAACGGGAACAGCCAAAATCGAGCCTCCAGCACCAATAAGTCCAAGTATAATTCCAATTAGGATAGCAAAAAAATAACCAATAGGATCAATCAAAATAAAAAATATTATTCAGGAAGGGTTTAGACTACCTTAAACTTTTGTAATCTTTTTGCAAATTAACAAAATTTGGTCTTAACATACTTTAACTTTTCTCAAAACTATTTTTTGTAACTTTAAAAATAAAATTATACTTAACTAATACATTTACAGTTAATTATGAAAAATATATTAACACTTGAAACAATTTATAGCTATTTGTTGTCTGACAAAGTGAAGGTTAAAATTGAAAAAACAATTTTGGGTATTGGAATGATTAGTTTCGTGATACACCTAATTCTCATATACCTAAAGCGATATGGCCTGATTAATATTTTTGAAGGTTCTAATTTTTTTGATAGCCCAATTGCTGCAATCTATACTCCTTTTTCTTTCATATTAATATATGAAGTTTATTTGTTGATTTTTTATTTACCCAGGTCAATAACTACTTACATAACAAAACAATATGAAATTATTACATTAATCGTTATACGTCGTATTTTTAAAGACTTATCAAACTTAGAATTTTCTTCCAATTGGTTTGAAATCAAAAATGATATGTATTTTACTTACGATATTTTAACAGCTTTAGTTCTGTTTTTTATGATTTATTTATTTACATACTTAAAAGAAAATCTAGAAAAAACGTCAATCAATGCCTCATTAATTGACTTAGATGTACAACAATTTATTAAGATAAAAAAGATAATGGCTTCCCTACTGATTCCAGTTTTTTTGTTTATTGGAATATTTACTTTTGGTAGATGGTTATCAACAGCCATGCCCTCAAATATTAGCTTAGCTATAAAAGATGTAAATAGCTTATTTTTTGACGAATTTTTTGCTGTTTTAATAATTGTAGATGTTTTACTGTTATTAGTTTCTTTCTTCTATACAGATTTATTTCACAAAGTAATTCGTAATTCAGGGTTTATTATTTCTACTATATTAATTCGCATGTCTTTTACAGTTGATGGTGTATTAAATAATATTTTGATTCTTGCTTCTGTTATTTTTGGACTAGGTATATTATGGATTCATAATAAGTTTTCGAGGATTGTTACTTAAAATAAAAAATCCAAAATAAGTTTGGGTTTTTTATTATGTAGTAGTTAAAAGATACTACTATTTACGTCCTTTTTTTTTCAATTTAGAACGCCTTTTTTCAAGAGTCTTCTTTTTTTTCAAAGATTTGTCCCAAAGTATATATTGTTTTTCAGACAAAATATTTTTAACCCTTTTTTTCATTGCAATTTCTTCATTGAGCTTATCCAATTTGATTTGGTAAATCTCGTCTTTATTAGGATGTTTCTTGGGCTTATTTTCCATACGCTCCCTAATTTTATTTGTTTTCTCTAAAATGAGTGCATACATCTGGTCTTCTTGTATTTGATTTAAATCTAAATCTAGGGTCATTTTTTTAGACCAAAGCCTTGCTGCTTGCTCAGGATTTAACTTTTTTATTGCTTGTATACGATGGTTAGGCCGTTTTCCACGATCTGGTTCGATACTTCGCTTTGGTTGTTGTGCAACTAAAGAAATACTGAAAAGAAAAATAAATATTTTTAAAATTGATTTCATATAAATTGTTTTAAAATTACTTATAAACTTACAAAACTATTTTGGATTTAAAATATCATCTATTCGTTTTGTAACGTCTTTAAGATGTATGCGGGTCATACTATCTTTACTCAGAGAAACTGCTCGTGTTGCTAAACGTTTCAGTTCATTCAATTCAAATCGAGTGACAGCCCTAATGTCAGATTGACTCGTATTAACAGCAGTCGATTTGACATAATCACTTCCCTGCCTTTTGGACTGATTTTCAACAGTTATGAGATAAAAAAGCCGGTCAATATGAGCTCTTTGGAGATTTCTGCGGTAAGTATCAATTTTTTCACCTCTTTTCAGTTCACTCCAAATACTGTTGCGCAGTGCAGTGGTTAAATCTGTTAATTTAAAAGCCTCTGAACCGTTCAATGTTTCATTTTCAATAAGCCGTGCCATTTTTCCTAAACTTAATAAGTTTTTAAGAGTACGCTCTTGTAATCCTCTGATGCGTTCCACAGATCCTGAATACTCAATGCGTTCAAAGATAGCTTTGTCTATCAACCACGATGGGGTTTGAAATAATTCTTTGTCTAGAAAAGTCAGAGCATCAACTTGTTTTTTTCTAGGCACATGTGTGTATACAGCCCCTTCTTGTTCGGCTGTTTTATAATGTTCATAAACACCCCCAACATTATTAGAAACATGACCCATATAGCGGTTGAACTGAGAAAGTACTTGTCCATACATGGCTTCCAAATCGTTGTAATCTTCTCCATCTTTGGTAGTCCATTGAATTAAATTAGGAACTATACGTTTCAAGTTTTTAATTCCATAGGAGCTTGCCAAAATAGCGTCATCACCAAGATCTTCTGTTTGGGAACTTGGATCTACAACATCGCCTGCTTGCTGGTGCCCAAAACGATACATAGGATCTCCCGAATGTTTTGTAATCCAACTGTTTAATACTTCTTTTTCTTCTTTGGCAGTTGTTCCTGGGATTGGGCGGTACCCCCAAGCAATGGCATACTTATCATAAACACCAACATTGGGCATAAGTGCTACGCCTTTATCTTCAGGTTGTGCTATGTAATTAAATCTAGCATAATCCATAATTGATGGAGCAGTACCATATTTTTTAGTGAATTCAGCATTTCTTAAATCCTCTACTTTGTATGCGCAGCTACTGCCCATATTGTGTGGCAGACCTAGGGTGTGACCAACTTCATGAGCAGATACAAAACGAATAAGGCGCCCCATGACCTTGTCTTCGAACTCCGCACTCCGAGCCTCAGGGTTTATTGCTGCTGTTTGAACAAAAAACCAGCCTCGAAGTAATGTCATAACGTTATGGTACCAATTGATGTCACTTTCTAAAATTTCTCCCGTTCTTGGATCGCTTACATGTGGTCCATTTGCATTTGGAATCGGAGATGCTAAATACCTCACTACAGAGTAACGAACATCTTCTGGGCTCCACTCGGGATCTTCCTCAGGAGTTGGAGGATCTGCCGCAAGGATGGCATTTTTAAAACCAGCGGCCTCAAAGGCTACCTGCCAATCTTCAATCCCTTGTTTGATATACTTACGCCATTTTTTTGGTGTAGCACGATCAATATAATAGACAATTGGTTTTTTTGGTTCCACTAACTCTCCTGCCTTAAATTTATCCAGATCTTCCACTTTTATTTCAAGCCTCCATCGATCCAAATACACCAATTCCCGACTCCTCTGATCTCCTAATCCATAATCCACTTGACCCCTTGAAAACCAGCCTACGCGTTGGTCAAAATAACGTCTTTTCATGGGATTATTTGGTAATAAAATCATAGAATTATTAATTTCAACAGAAACAGTTCCTGTGCTTGAATTTGAGGGTGGAGCAGATGCCGCATAGGTTTTTACATGTCTGGCTTCAATGTTTTTTGGATAGCTTTTAACACTTTCAATAAATGATTTGTTGCTTTCTAGACGAGTTATTTTATATTGTTTTCTTCTAAAGCTTGGTAATCCAAGTGCTTTTACATCCGTTTTAAACAAGTCTGTTACGTTTATTACAGTTGCTGTGGAGTCTACACTGTAAGCCTTAATTGGAAAGCTGTATAAAATCGGTTCAAAGTTTGAATTTACAACTGCTTCGTGTACAGGTAAAGAATCGGCAGCAAACACCTCATGTGATACCACTCTTAATAAGACTTTTTTATCTCTTTTTTGCCATCTTAAAACTTGAGTGTTTTGTTTACCACCCCCGAATCCAATACCAGAAGCAGTTTTGGCAATTCGGCTTACCATAAGCATTTCTTTTTCAAACAATGAATCTGGAATTTCGTAATAAAAATCGGATTCAATTTTGTGAACTTTAAAAAGCCCTTCATCAGAAATAGCATCTTTTGTAATGACTTCCGAGTAGTTTTTAATTCCATTCTTTTTTGGTTTTGGCTTGGTACTGGTTTTTGATGTAGTATCTTTATTTTTTTTCACAGAGCTTGCCTTGATGCTCAACGAACAAGAATGGAGTAATATTAGCACGGCTAACAAAACAGTGGTTTTTAAATGTTTTTTCATAATCTTAAATTGAATTAAATTCTAAAAAGTTCTTAATTTTAGGATTTCATAAAGCTTCAGTCTAAATGGGTAATTGTTAAAAGATCATTTGTTTTTACAACTTTAGCCAACCCTTGTTTAGTCAAGCCTTTAATTGCTTTATCCCAGCCTTTATTACTTAGTCCAGATTGCGTTTTTAAATCTGATAGTAGCATGTTTTTTTTATTTTGAAGAATATCGAAAATTGTTTTTTCATTTTCATTTAAATCCAAAGATTTTTTTTTGGGTTTCATTTGGGGGAAAAATAAAACCTCTTGAATAGATACATTATTTGTTAAAAACATAACCAAACGGTCCATTCCAATACCCATTCCAGCAGTTGGAGGCATCCCATATTCCAATGCTCTTAGGAAGTCTTCGTCTATAAACTCACTTGCTTCATTATCTCCTTTCCGAGCAAGCTTTAACTGCTCTTCAAAACGTTTTCTTTGATCTATTGGGTCATTAAGCTCTGAATAGGCATTAGCTAGTTCTTTTCCACAAACTATTAGTTCAAAACGTTCTGTTAGATCAGCTTGAGAGCGATGTTCTTTGGTTAGGGGACTCATCTCTTTTGGATAGTCAATAATATATGTGGGCTGGATATAATTCCCTTCACATTTTTTACCAAAAATTTCATCAATTAGTTTTCCTTTACCCATTGTGTCGTCTACATCAATACCCAAATTTTTCGCCTTTGAACGAATTTCTTCTTCACTTTTACCATTGATATCAAATCCAGTGAATTCTTTAATCGAATCAGACATTGTAACTCGACGATAAGGTGATTTAAAATTTACTTCATGCTCACCAAAAGTAGTTTCTGTAGTTCCGTTAACAGCGATAGCACATTTTTCTAGTAATTGCTCACAAAAGTTCATCATCCAATTATAATCTTTATACGCAACATAGATCTCCATCATAGTAAATTCGGGGTTGTGAGTTCGATCCATTCCTTCATTTCTAAAAGTTTTTGCGAATTCATATACTCCTTCAAAACCTCCAACAATTAATTTTTTTAAGTATAATTCACATGCAATTCGCATGTACATAGGAATATCTAATGTATTGTGATGAGTTAAGAATGGTCTTGCTGCAGCACCTCCAGGGATAGATTGTAGAATTGGAGTTTCTACTTCAAAATATCCACTTTTATTACAGAAGTTCCGCATAGCATTAAAAAGCTTTGAGCGCTTGATAAATACCTCTTTGACATGTGGGTTAACTACCAAGTCTGCATAGCGTTGACGGTATCGCATCTCAGGATCGTTAAATTCATCGTAAATTTTACCATCTGCATCAGTTTTTGGAATGGGTAGAGGTTTAAGCGATTTACTTAAAATTTTAAAATTTTTAACTAGTATTGTTTTTTCACCTACTTGGGTGATGAATAATTCTCCCTCAATTCCAATAAAATCTCCTAGGTCTAAGAGTTTTTTAAAAATATCATTATAGTCCGACTTGTCTTCGCCTGGACATATTTCATCCCGATTAAAATAGACTTGAATACGGCCCTCGCTGTCTTGAATTTCTGTGAATGCGGCCTTCCCCTGGACTTTTTTTCGCATCAAGCGTCCGGCCACAATTACGTTTTTCCCTTCTTTGAAATTGGATTTTATACCAAGCGTATTATGAGTTATAGGGAATAGTTCGGCAGGATAAGGATTGATTCCTAACTCACGAAGCTTTGAAAGTTTTTCGCGTCGGACAAGTTCTTGTTCGGAAAGCTGTGCCATAGTTGATAAATCTTAATTAATAGCAAATATAATGACTCTGGATTGGATTTCAATAGGGAATTTAAAATTCAATACATTGTGACAATTTTACCTTATTTTTGTTTATGAATGAAAATTTTGAAAGTTCATTATTATGAGTGTATGGAGAGTTTTGTTATCAATCTTATTTCCCCCTCTAGCAGTAGTAGATAAGGGTTGTGGTTCTTTTATTATTGTTTTTATTTTGACTATTTGTGGATGGGTACCTGGCGTAATTGCCGCATTGGTTATTCTTAATAATCCCAATATTTAATACCTTACGTAAAATTATGAGTAAAGCCGTTCAAGTTCATGATTTAGGATTTAAAGATTTTAAAGATACCTGGGACCTACAAGAAAAATTATTTAAACAAACTGTTGATTTAAAGTTGAAAAATAGAAGAGAAGATAACACTATAACTACTCCTAACCATTTTTTATTTGTGAGTCATCCACATGTATACACCCTTGGAAAAAGCGGTAAACTATCTAACTTACTTTTAAACAAACAGCAGCTTAAAGCAAAAGGTGCTAGTTTTTACAAAATTAATAGAGGAGGTGATATCACTTATCACGGGCCTGGACAGATTATCGGATATCCTATTTTAGATTTAGAGAATTTTTTTACAGATATCCATAAATACTTAAGGCTTTTGGAAGAAACTATAGTTTTAACACTATCAGAGTATGGATTAAATTCAACTCGAAGTGATGGAGAAACTGGAGTTTGGTTGGATGTAGGAACACCATTTGCTAGAAAAATTTGTGCTTTAGGAGTACGCGCCAGTCGTTGGGTAACAATGCATGGGTTTGCTTTAAATGTCAATACTGATTTGGGTTATTTTGATAATATTATTCCATGTGGCATTAGTGGTAAGTCAGTAACCTCATTAAGACTGGAATTAAAACAAGATTATGTAGACGAAAATCAGGTCAAAGAAAAATTATTAAAGAATTTTTTAAATCTTTTTGAAGCTCAAATTATCAGTAGAGTTGGTACATAATTAATCCTTCAGGACTAGATTTACATATAAATTCTAAAGAATCATCTTTATCAACATTTGCTAATTCAACATTGGATGTGCCGTATATTGGAAAATCTGGAAAAATATTCCCATTGCTATCAAAAAACCAAATCTTATTAGATTGAAGGTCTGTAATAGTAACATAAATTTTATCATTTAAATAAAATAAATTTGGCATACTGAAATCTCCGTACTCTAGAGATAGTTTGTTATTTTGAATTTGCAATATATTATCCCATTGAGTAACTAAAGTTTTATTTGAAGCTTTTATTTTTGCTCCTGAACCAAATCCTAATGCTTGGCGACTTACACGCCCTTTAAAATCTACTTGAACTAAATTACCTTTTGAGTTTAAAGTTGAAAACATATTTTTGTAAAAAAATAAATCTTGCCCTGAGAAGTCAATATCTTCTTTAACTTGAATTCTTGTTTTTCCACGCCTGTTTAATATTTTCATCTTCTTGCCGTAGTAAAAAACTATATAATCTTTATCTCTATATCTTATGTGTTTTGGAGTAAATTTTATTTCCTCTTCAGGCTTGTATTTAAATCCATTAACCCGCTGACCTTTTCCATCATACATCAATAAGTTTTTTCCTTGAGTTACTAAAAACCTGTAATTTCTATTTTTATCATAATCGTAAACAGCCAAGGGTAATGAAATATTGTCTTTGAACTTTAATGGGAAATTTCCTACATTTTTCCCTAGTAGATCTAAAATATAGACCCTGTTTTCAGTAGCAAAAGACATTTGAAGATTTCCATTTTTAAATAAATCGACTTGCTTTACTTTTCCTAAAATCGCACCTGATATTCTTTTTTTCCAGCGAATTACCCCTTCATTTGAAATTAAATACAAATTATTTTTTACATCTTGAATTAAAATATCTTTTTGTTTGGTTTTATGGTTATTAATAAATTGAATATCACCAATAATTGGTGCATCTAAATTTATACTAAAAATTTCTGATACCTTTTGAAGGTTAACTTCTGAACGATACTTCTGAATTAGTATATTGAGGTGTACAATATCATCATCTTTAACCAACTGAAAACTCGAATTTTGATAGTCTTTTAAGTCTGATGTTTCGAATGAACTTCCAAGTAATTTATTAAGAGTTGTAGCTAATAACTCTGAGCTAAATGTTTGATGGTAAGAGACATCATCACTTAACACTTCTTGAATGTTTTTATAATCTTGGTTTTCAGATAAGGTATTTTTGTTACTAAATTTTGAGATAATATCTTCCATTGAATCCTCACTTTCTGAAAATACTATAAAATCATCTAAAATAGAATAATAGGAAGCCTTTATAGTTGGAATTATACTTCCAAAACTTTTCTCAAAAATAGAATCATCGCTAAACTTGAAAATTGGAGTTGATCGGAAAACTTTAAGAGCTTCTTGTTGTTCTGATAGGGCGTCTATACTTCTATCTATATCTAATGAATGTAATACAACTATAACTCCGTTCGAGGTTTTAATACATCCAATTTCTTGAGTAGTATTTAGAAAGGTTTTAGCTAACTCGCTAGGTTCTAAGGTGCTGTCTGTTTCTTTTATGTTTATAAAGAATTTATCAAAGTCTGAAAACACATATGATTTTACATTTTGGCTGGGAGCAATCTTACTTATTTGGGAATTGTTAGGATTAATATTTTTGAATAAATTATTAAATTTAGAATCAGTATACAAACCACTAAAAGATAAACTAGATGGCTTTACATTAACATTTAAAAATACATTTTTAAAAAAAATATTATCATTATTTTGCACCTCCTTAGGACTAAAATAGAATGAAAATGTAGCATCAGGGTCAATGATATTTTTTAGTTTAGTAAACAAATGTTCAGATTCAGACTTAGTTTTGTCATTAACTTTAAATTCTGAGTTGAAAATCCATATACTATCTTTAACATAGCTTTTTTTTGAAAGGTTATTGAACTCAATATCTTTTTGTTTTGCAATAAGTGTATAAACAGTACGATCTTCAATGCGTTTGGAGCAAACAATTAAGGGCCCCGATATCTTTAAGCTGTCAATAGAAATAAATTTAGTTTCAAAAAACGAGAATAAATTACTTTTACTGAGAAGTGAATTATTTTTTATGGAACTTTTAAAAAATTCTAAAGAATTTATACTTAGAACAAACTCAGAGTCAGTAGGAATAAAATCTTCAATTTTAGCAGTATTCTGTTTTTTACTTTTGCAACTAAAGTTGAAAATAACAACCATTAGCATCAAAACAATTGGAGTAATTAATTTTTTTTTCAACATGATATAAATGCTAACCAGCAACAAATATATAACTAAAATTCAAAATTTAATTGGTTAGAAATTAGTTTAAACGACTTTCTATGGTATTTTGAAGGGCCATATTTTTTTATTGCTTCACGATGTTCTTTTGTAGGATAACCTTTATTCTGTTTCCAGTTGTACATTGGAAATTCTTCGTGAATTTGTATCATATAATCATCTCTGTATGTTTTGGCTAAGATTGATGCTGCTGCGATATTAAGATATTTCCCGTCGCCCTTTACAACAGTTTCGTGAGGTACTTTACCAAAAGGTTTGAAACGGTTGCCATCTACAGCTATAAATGTTACATTTTCTAATTTTTCAATTGCTTGGTGCATTGCTAAAATGGAAGCATTCAAAATATTTATTTTATCAATTTCACTAGAGTGTACGTGTGAAAGTCTAAATTCCAAAGCATCTTTTTCAATAATTGGCCTTAAAAATTCTAGCTTTTTTTGTGATAATTTTTTGGAATCGTCAAGCCATTTATTTTTAAATTTTTTTGGTAATATAACTGCAGCAGCTGTTACAGGACCTGCTAAACAGCCTCGTCCGGCCTCATCAGTACCACATTCAAGTTTGTTATTTGTCACACTATTTTTTAACACAGAGTTTAAAATTAAAAAAGTAAATATATATTACTTTTTTCAAAAACTATCAAGCTAATTAGAATACCTAATTATTTCCTACTTTTGACAAATAAATTTATTTTTTATAATATATGGTATATAAATATTTGAGTGTATTAATTTTTATTTTTGCTTCAAATAATTTATTTGCTCAGCGTGAATTACGCGCTATTGATAAAAAAACCCCATCAAATACAAACTATTATAATGAAAAAGCATCAGATACCCTTTCTGATCGTAACTCAAAAAAAGTCGCCAAAAATCTCAAAGCTAAAATTGAGGATTATAAGATTATTTCCTACAAGCGAGATACTGTTATTTTAGATACAACTCTTACAATAAATAAAGAGTATAAGTTTAATTATTTGAGACGTGATTATTTTGAATTACTACCATTTAATAATATGGGTCAAACTTATAATTCTTTAAGTGAAAATCTATACAGGCGTGGTATTCAACCACGGCTTGGCTCAAAGGCCAAGCATTTTAATTATATTGGTTTAAAGGATATTAATTATTATCGTGTTCCAACTCCATTAACTGAACTAATGTTTAAATCTAATTTTGAACAAGGACAATTATTAGATGCGTTTTTCACTGTAAATACATCCGATCAATTTAATTTTTCAATTGCTTATAAAGGCATGCGTTCTTTAGGGAAGTACCAGCATATTTTATCAAGTACAGGAAATTTCAGATTCACAACTAATTATAACACTAAAAATAAGCGTTATTATTTACGAGCTCATATTGCAAGTCAAGATATAGTAAATCAAGAAAATGGTGGAATTTCAGATGAACAATCATTGGATTTCGAGAACGGTAATCCAGAGTTTATTGATCGCTCATTATTTGATCCACTTTTTGAAGACGCAGAAAATAAACTGAAAGGCCGTAGGCTTTATGTAGAACACACTTATCAATTTAAATTAAAAGATTCTTTAGGAAATAATGGAATAAAGTTTGGTAATATTTTTCATTTAGAAGATAAATTTTACCAGTTTAAACAAGATCGAAATTCAGCTGTATATGGAGATGCATTTGTAACTTCAGATCTTTTTGATAAAAACATTTTCAAACATTTTTATGGGGATTTAAGTTCTGAATATAATAACAATACCCTAGGTGTTTTTAAGGCTAAATTAGGGTATAATCAGTTCAATTATGGATATAATTCCTTGGTGATACTTAATGATCAGACAATATCGAATCGCTTAATAGAAAACTCAGTTTTTTTTGAAGGGGGTTATGAAAATAAAATTGGTTCTATTTCTCTTAAAGCAGACTTGGGTTTTAATATTACAGGTGATATTGATGGTAACTTTATAGATTTGCAAGCAAATTCAGTTTTATCAGATGATTTTAATGCATCTGCTCATCTGAATTTAAATTCCTCTGTAGCCGACTACAACTACAGATTATATCAAAGTGACTATTTGAATTACAACTGGCAAAATAGTTTTAAAAATCAACAATCAAAACAACTTGCCCTTAATTTAAATTCTAAAAAATACGGTGAATTGTCCGTGGATTATACTCTTGTTAATGAATACCTTTATTTTGAAGATAAGGGCTCAGGCGTTAAGCCATATCAGTATAATGGGACAATTAATTACATGCGTATCAAGTATGAAAAAGAATTTAAGTTTAAAAATTTTGGTTTATATAACACGATAATGTACCAACAAGTATTTGATAATAATAATGTATTAAACATTCCCGAGATAAATACTAGGCATACATTTTACTATGCAAACGAGTTATTTAAAAAAGCATTATTTCTGCAAACTGGTTTCACAGTTAGCTATTTTTCTAAATATTTTATGAATGCCTACGATCCTGTAATTGCTGAATTTTATGTTCAAAATGAATCTTATTATGGTAATTTTCCAAGAATTGATTTTTTTATAAATGCTAAAATTCAGCAAACTCGTTTATTTCTAAAGGCAGAACATTTTAATTCTTCTATGACAGGTTATAACTTTTACTCCGCACCTAATTATCCTTATCGTGATTTTATTGTACGATTTGGAATTGTATGGAATTTCTTTTTGTAGAGTTAATTTTGTAGTGAAATCTCTTTGATCTTGTAACTATATTTTTTTTCTTTTATCAAAAAGGGATTTTTGTTTTTTTGAAATAAATATTGAAAATACACAAGCTTAAAAAGATCAAAAGTTACTCTAAAGACACGTTCAAGCCCATAATTTGAAGATCCAAATTGCCTCTGATTATGGCGTACTGGTACTTGTACAATTTTAGCACCATTAAAATGGGCTAGTAAAGTTATGTAACGATGCATTTGAACTTGAAGGTTTATTTTTTTTGCAGTTTCTTTAGTAAAAACTTTGAGTGCACAACCGTGGTCTTTGATGTCCAATTTTGTTATTATGCTAATAATATAATTTGCTATTTTTGATGGAATAGTTTTTATAAATGAATCCTTTCTGTTATTTCGAATTCCAGTAACCAAGTCCCAATTTTCTAATTCTGCTTTATCAATCATCCAAGGAATATCAAAAGGGTCATTTTGTAAATCTCCGTCCATTGTTACAATATATTTTCCTATTGCTAAATCTATGCCCGCCTCCAGCGCTAAACTTTGACCATAATTTTTTTCTAATTCAATTATAAAAAGTGAAGAATGATAGATTTCTTTAAGTCTAGTTCTTGTATCATCTGTAGACCCATCATTTACTATTATAATCTCATAATTTAACCCCAATAAAGCTTCATCGATAGATTTAATTAGTAAACTGATATTTTCTGCTTCATTGAAAATAGGTATAACAACTGAGATTTGCCTAAAATATTTCACTGAGGATTGATTCAAAGAAAAATTTGTTTCTAAAACAAAACTAAACCATTAATAATAAATTATTATTATAATAGTTTATTTTTATAAATATGATAAAAAATAAATACAATATTATTGGGGTTATGTCAGGCACATCACTGGATGGCTTGGATATTTGTTGGGTAAAGTTTACAAAAAAAAACAAATGGAGTTATCAAATATTAGCTGGTGAGACCTTACAATATTCAAAAAAAATGATAACTAAATTGAAATCGGCAATTAATTGTAATACCAAAGATTTAGAGTTACTGGACATATATTTTACAAATTATATTGGAGATTGCATAAATGATTTTAAAAAAAAATACAGTGTTATTAGTTTAGATTTAATTTGTAGTCATGGTCATACAGTTTTTCATGAACCTGATAAGGGTATGACATTCCAAATTGGAAATTTACAGAAACTAGCAAATAAAATTCAATGTAAATTAGTTTGTGACTTTCGAGTTCAGGATGTTGCTTTAGGTGGTCAAGGTGCTCCTCTAGTTCCTGTTGGAGATGAGCTTTTATTTTCACAATTTGATTTTTGCTTAAATCTTGGTGGGTTTTCAAACATTTCCTTCAACAGCAAGGGTCAACGCATTGCTTTTGATATTTGTCCAGTAAATATTATAATGAATCATTATTCAAAAAAAATGGGTTTTGACTATGACAAAGGTGGTGAATTTGCGTCAAAAGGTGTTGTAGATGAAAATCTTTTAAATGCGTTAAATTCTTTAAGCTTTTACAAAAAAGGTCCTCCAAAATCACTTGGGTTGGAATGGGTGCGAAGTAAGGTAATTCCATTAATTAATACATTTTCTTTAGATTATAATTCCATATTAAGAACTTTAGTTGAACACATAGTTGATCAAATTACTTGCGTTATAGAAAAATATAATCTAAATAAAGGACTTTTTACCGGTGGAGGAGCATTAAATACATATTTAATGAAATGTATTTCAGAAAGATTAAATAATCCAATTATTGAGACTGAAAAAGAATTAATTCACTTTAAAGAAGCTCTTATTTTTGGTTTTTTAGGAGTTTTAAAATTAAGAAATGAAATCAATTGTCTAGCGAGTGTTACTGGAGCTAATCGTGATCATTCAACTGGTAAAATTTATTACCCTAGTTAAGATAATAAGCCTAGAATCTTTTATATATTTGTAAACATCTAATAAATTCTTAATTGTCAACTAAAGTTCATGGAAACAATTATAATAATTGTATTTATTGCCGGCTATTTAGCCATCACCCTAGAACATAGTTTAAAGATTGATAAACTTGTTCCAGCTCTAATTATGATGTCTATTAGTTGGGCATTAATATCGTTTGGAGTTGATGAATTAAATTCCTGGTTCGATTCTTCCAAACATACTTTATTAACTAATTTTGACACATTACTACATAATGACAAGATGCACCTTGTTGAGGAATCACTTTTGCATCACTTAGGAAAGACAGCTGAGATTTTAGTGTTTTTATTAGGAGCTATGACAATTGTTGAAATTATAGCCTATTTCAATGGATTTTCAACAATCAAAAAATTCATAAGAACAAAAAAGAAGACAAAGCTATTATGGATTTTTTGTTGGTTAGCATTTATTCTATCAGCCATAATTGATAATTTAACAGCTACTATTGTTTTAATTTCTCTACTTCAAAAATTGGTTAAAGAACGTCAAATTCGTTTGTGGTTTGCTGGACTTATTATCATTGCAGCTAATGCAGGGGGTGCTTTTTCACCAATTGGAGATGTTACAACAACTATGCTTTGGATTGCAGACAAAGTTACCACACCATATCTGTTCGGCTACTTATTATTACCTTCTCTTGTATGTATGCTTGTCCCAACCTATCTAGCATCGAGATTATCGGTTTTCAAAGGAGATTTAGATGTTTATGGCTCAGACGATTCTGCTTCCGGGCGTTTTAGTAGTACAATGCTATATTTAGGACTATCCGCAATTATTTTTGTTCCTTTTTTTAAAATGGTTACTCATTTACCACCATATGTAGGTATGATGCTTTCTTTAGGAATAGTCGCTATTTTTGCCGAAATATGCAGTTCATCAAAGTTTAGTCTAGAGGGATTAGATAATAAAAAGCATACCAGTCCAATACACCACTCACTGACTAAAATTGAACTTCCAAGTATTTTGTTTTTCTTGGGAATTTTGATGGCCGTTGCAGCGCTAGAATCTCTAGGAATTTTATTTGGTTTTGCTGATTGGCTTAAAGTTAGTACGCCACATATTGGAACTGAAATGGCAGGCACTGCTGTTTCGGATCTTGTTGTTATTCTCTTAGGAGTTGGATCCGCTGTAATTGATAATGTACCTTTAGTAGCCGCTTCACTTGGAATGTTTTCTGAAGCTTCTGATAATATTTTATGGCATTTTATTGCTTACTCTGCTGGTACAGGAGGAAGTATGTTGGTGATTGGGTCTGCTGCAGGTGTTGTTGCTATGGGTATGGAAAAAATAAATTTTTTCTGGTATTTAAAAAAGATTAGCTGGCTAGCATTTACAGGTTTTGTTTGTGGTGCTTTGGTTTTTTTATTCACTAGAACCTTATTTTAATCTTATTATTTAAACAGTGTTTTGAATTACGATGAAACTACATTGTGGATGTTTTCTAAACTACCTATGTATCAGCGTCAAGGTAATGTGGCTTATAAAAAAGATTTAATCCGAACACAGCTACTGCTGACCCATCTAAATTCCCCTCACAAACATTTTAAATCAATTCATATTGGTGGAACTAATGGTAAAGGCTCTACAGCCCACATGATAGCTTCTGTATTTCAAGAATCTGGTTACAAAGTCGGTTTATACACCTCCCCTCATTTAATAGATTTTCGTGAACGAATTTTAATTAATGGTTGTAAAATATCAAAAGAATTTATCATTCGATTTGTGAAACAAAATAAATATTTTTTTGAATCTAACCATTTATCTTTTTTTGAAATGACAGTTGGTATGGCTTTTAAATATTTCTCAAAAGAAAAAGTTGATGTCGCAATTATTGAAGTAGGTTTAGGCGGAAGACTAGATTCCACAAACATTATCAACCCAGAAATATCCATAATTACTAATATAGGTATGGATCATACTGAGTTTCTTGGAGACACTCTACAAAAAATAGCTACAGAGAAAGCAGGGATTATTAAAAGAAATGTACCAGTTATAATTGGCGAAAGACAAACTGAAGTTGAAAATATTTTCATTAGTAAAGCAAATTCATTGAATTCAGATATATACTTTGCAGATGAAGGAATAGACCAAACTATTCCTTGTAGTTTGGGAGGTGAGTATCAACAAAAAAATGTAAAAACAGCTTTACAGTCATTAAAAGTTTTACAAAGTAAAGGTTTCTATTTTTCTGATAATCAAATAACAGAGGGTTTAATAAAAATCCAAAAAAACACAGGTCTTCGAGGCCGCTGGGAGCTGATTTCAAAAACTCCAAAAATCATATGCGACACAGCTCACAACAGGGAAGGTTTAATATTAGTTTTAAATCAATTACAAAAAGAATCTTATGAAACTCTTCATATTGTTTTAGGGATGGTATCAGATAAATCAGTAGAAAGTATAATAGATTTATTTCCTAAAAAGGCTATTTACTATTTTTGTAAACCAAATATTTCAAGAGGTATGGATGTTGAAATTTTGGCGGATAAATTCCTTAAATTTGGATATATTGGATCTCAATATTCATCTGTTAATGCGGCCTTTAAAAACGCAAAGCAACAGTGCTCAATTCAAGATTTAATATTTGTTGGGGGAAGTACATTTGTAGTAGCTGAGGTCATTTAAATTTTAGTAAAAATCCTTTTGCGAAAAGAAAAACTAATCTATATTTGCACACCTATAATTAGGGCGCGTAGCTCAGTTGGTTCAGAGCACCTGGTTTACACCCAGGGGGTCAGGGGTTCGAATCCCTTCGCGCCCACTGTAGTTAACC
>MDTG01199558.1_pt1 | contig 29270 bp, 25 predicted proteins | sample 811421 | NCBI WGS metagenome assembly MDTG01 (sample SAMN05326645, study PRJNA326480) | marine metagenome | isolation source: seawater | place: Pacific Ocean: South East | collected 2011 | reverse complement strand
TGCCATGCCCAATATGCGCAAACGCGACCCTAATGGGGTAATGCCAATATGCGGGGTCGGATCGACCAGCAAATGTTTCGGGCTATCAGCCTGCCCCGATGCATCCAGCGTCAACGAATAGCCTTTAGCCGGACGAATGGGCAGATTGAGGCCCAGCGGACGCGCCAGCCGCGCTGACGACACACCGGCAGCCAGCACCACAGCGCCGCGAATTTCCTCATCACCCAGACGCACACCACACACTTTGCCGTTCTCCACCAGCAAATGTGTAACTTTTGAATTGAGACGCATCTTGCCCCCGCGCGCTATCGCCGCCGCCGCCAGCCCTTCGCAAAAGCGGCGTGCATCGCCAATGCCGTCGCCGGCAAAACGCAAAGCGCCAATCAAATCCGGCGCATCGCGCAATGAGGGCTCGCAGGCCAGCATATTGGCGCGGTTCAGTTCCTCGTAAGCCAAGCCTTTATCAGCCAGCATATCGGCAAGCCGCAAGGCTTCATCGCGGTCGCGCGTGCTGCGCAATAATTTCAATGTGCCGGGCGCGGCTGAGTCATAATCGAGATTAAGGAATTGCTGCAAAGCTTGGGTTTGGCGGGTTGAATATTCGGCCAATTCAAAATTGGCGCGGGTTATCGCTTCATAAGCAGTGCGCCGCGAATGACGGATAAAAGACGCACCCCAACCGAGAAGATTGGGCACTTGGCTGATATGCAGTTTCATCGCCGCATCGGGCCGAAACAGCGAGGTGAAAAGATGCCGCCCTATCCCCGGATTGTTCCACGGATCGGGCAAGCTAGGGTGCAAACCGCCACCATTGGCAAAGCTGGCACCTTGCGCCACCGCGCTTCCACTGTCGAGCAAAAGGCATGGCCTGTCGCGCGCGCTCAGTTCATAAAAACTCGTAACACCCGCCAGACCGCCGCCGATAATGATTGTCGAATCCGTCGCCATTGGCGGAAAACTAGCAGTTATCATCGCGCTTAAGAAGGCTAGACAATTGGCACTATAAGCGCCAATATTAAAGAGGTTTTGAGGGAGTTATCGAATGACTGCAGTTGAATTAATGGGCGCACCGGGTTCGCCCTATACACGCAAAATGCTGGCGCTGATGCGCTATCGCCGAATTCCCTATCAAATTTCATGGCAAAGCTTTATGTCGCCGGAAAATATTACCCATAAGGACCGGCCCCAGCCGAAAGTGCCGCTTCTGCCGACCTATTATTTGCCCGACGAAAATGGCGAGACGCAAGCGGTGACCGACAGCACCCCGATTTTGCGACGTTTTGAAACCGAATTTGACGGACGCAGCGTTATTCCATCAGACCCTGTTTTGGCATTTTTGAATTGGCTAATGGAAGATTATGGCGATGAATGGCTGACCAAATCCATGTTTCATTATCGCTGGCATTATGAAGCAGACATTAAAAAGGCCGGCTCAATTTTGCCGCGCTGGAGCAATATATCGGCCAGCGATGCCGACATCGCGCCTCTGTCAAAATATGTCAGCGACCGCCAGATCGGCCGTCTGACCTATGTTGGCTCCAATGAGGTCACCAAAGAAACCATTGAAAACAGTTTTAAGCGTTTCCTCAGCTTGCTGAATGAGCATTTGCAAACCATGCCCTATATTTTCGGGCAGCGGCCGAGCTCCGCTGATTTTGCGATTTACGGGCAATTGACCTGTCTGGCGCTTTTCGACCCGACACCAAACGCCATTGTAGCTGCAAATTTCCCTCGTATTTATGCTTGGGTTGAGCTAATGGAAGATTTATCGGGGCTTGCTGTTGCCGATGATGATAGCGGCTGGCTCGATACGGCTGAACTGCCGGAAACACTGCGCCCACTCATCATAGAATTGGCGACGCTTTATATCCCCTATCTCAAACTCAATGCCGAAGCGGTGCTGAGCGGCACGGAACTGGTTGATGGCGAAGTGGACGGTCGTCCCTATCAACAAAACCCGTTCCCCTATCAGGCCAAATGTCTGCAATGGATTGGCGAGCAATATACAGCCCTTTCCGATGCCGATAAAGCGCGGCTGGCCGCTTTGACCGCAGATACAGGCTTGGCGGAAGCGTTGCGCTAGAGCGATAAACCGCCATCGGCGACAATGGTCTGGCCTTGCACATAGGCAGCCAGCGGCGAAGCAAGAAACAACACAACTCCTGCCATATCCTCCGGCGTGCCGGCGCGGCGCAGCGGAATGGCGCGCAATGCGCCTTGCATACGTTTCTCGTTTTCGGTTGTCACTGCCGTCAGCTTGGTCGGCACCAGGCCGGGGGCCAGACCATTTACACGAATACCGTCGCGCGCCCAAGCCTGCCCCAATGTTTTGGTCAGGCTTATGGCCGCCGCCTTTGATGCGGCATAGGCCGGATTGCCGATATTGCCCTGCATGCCGGAAATCGAGCTGACAATAATGATGGCACCATTGGTTTCGGCCAATAGCGGCTTGAACTTGCTGGCGCAGCTCATGACGCTGTCAATATTGACATCCATCACATAATCCCAGCCCGGCTTTTCAAATTCTTCTTGGCGATAACGCACCACACCCTGCGACAGCACCAGCACATCGAGCGTATCAAAATCCGCTTGATGCGCTTCAATGGCGGCATGGTCGGAAACATCGACACAGCTATAGTGCAAACCACTTAAATCAGAGCCGTCAGCCGCATCATAATCATCGGCCGAAGCTCGTGTGCCCCATACATGCACTTGCGCACCGCGACTCAAAAAGCTATGCGCAATGCCATTGCCGATGCCGCTGGAGCCGCCAACAACAAGCACGGTCTTACCGCTAAAATTTAGCTCACTCATAAAAATCCCCCTGCCCCATTAGGCAGAGAAAAAGCGCTTATTGCAAGGCTTCCGGGCCGAAATCATAGTCAAAAAGTTCGACCGCTACTTGAATGCTTGTGCGGTCCAATAAAGTAACCGAACCGGATTTCAAATTCTTCATTTCAGATTTCAACAAGACTGGCACGCCATCGACATTTTCAAAACTAATATTGGTAAGACGCTTCAATGCCGCGCCCTTGCGATCATAAAAAGTAATCTCGCGAATGGTATTGTCGGCTTTGGCAATCTTGTAGTCGAGCTTTGAATATGCGTCTTTTTTACTCTTTGGTGTGCTGGTGATGGCATAAAAATCGTCGTCTTGGCTGACCAAGTCATGTGTATCTTGCTCGGCGTCGCGGCCCATTAAATCGCTGTATGAAAAGTCAGAACCGAAAAAGCTCTCATGTTGCTGATTGCCCTTCAATTCACGCACGCCGCCAAGCGACGGCAGATAAACCCAGCTTTGACGTTCATCGGCGGCAATATCTAACTCGGTCGAAAAACCGACACCGCGCACGGCGGCAGGCTCACGGAAAGTGGCAATCAGTTGCCGACGGCCGTCGCCCTGCTTGCTGACAAGGCGCAAAACACGCTCGCGTTTTCGATTGTCTTTACCGGTTGTCAGATTGACCTCTGCGACCGCGGACGGGAAATGCCCCATAACCGCATTTACTTTCTGCATAATCTCTTCGCCTGTTTGCGCTTGGGCGGCCGGAGATACCAAAATAAAAAAGGCAAATAAGCCGGTAAACCAAACAGAAAGCTTCACTCGCAACATTACAATTCCTCCGAATACCGACATATTTAGACGCAAAAATCAGCCTCATTTCAAGTCTTATTGCGCAAAAGCTAGCAAAACGCTTATAAAAGACAGGTATGAAGGGAAAGTTAAATGCACCCGACGTTTTTGACCGATGATTTTGCCGTTTATGGGCAAATGAATGTTGACGATATGGAGGCCGCGCTTGCAGCGGGTTTCAAAACTATTATTTGCAATCGTCCCGATAGCGAGGATGGCGCAGTGCCCTTCGACACCCTAAAACCGATAGCTGAAGCCAAAAATATACCGGTGATTTATCAACCGGTGGTCAGCGGCGCATTGACCGATGATAATGCGCGCCAATTGGCAGAAATTCTCGAAAACGCTGAAAAGCCGGTATTGGCCTATTGTCGCTCGGGCGCGCGCTGCACCATGCTTTATGATATGGCTCAGGCTTATCTTAGCGATTAGACGGTTACGCCGATAATCACAAGAGACAAAATTTAGCGGCTAACTTAGTTTTTGAGCCGAAATTTCCGGCCAACGATTTTTCCACGGCAAGGCTTCTTCCAACTCATAAGCCAGATGCAGCAATTTGGCCTCTTCGCCATGCGCGGCGGCAAATTGCGTGCCGATTGGGAAGCCAGCGGGGCTGGTATAAAGCGGCAAGCTAATTGCGGGATTGCCAGAGGCGTTATATTGCGCAGTATAGGCCACATACTCATTTACTGAGGCGAATACGTCCTCAAAACTTTTATGGCTGCCTTGCTCACCAATTAATAGTGGCGGCTTAAATAAAACTGGCGATAAAATGATATCATAATTTTTAAAGAAAGCTCGATAGTCAGCCTCGACCTTGCGGACATATTCATTGGCTTTTTTGTCAAGATCTGGATCTTTTGCCTTACGCGAACCATAAAGTTCAGCCATGCCGAGAGAGAATGGCTCTAGCATATTGTCAGGGTTAACCCACCGCCCTTGCATCAAGCCGATAATTCGAGCATTTTTTACTATATTATGTGCCGAGTAGGACCAGACATTCATAAACTGGTCTAAGAAGTCGTTATCCACGACAACCGCCGTCTCAACCGCTTCTACATTATGGCCCAGATCTTCGCAAAGCATACCGGCACGTTCCGTCACCCCTTTCACATCCGGGTGAGGCTCTCGTCCCTCAAATGTTTTCGTATAAAGAGCTATCTTGAGACGCTTTGCTGACGGACTAGAGACAAAGCCAGTCGGTTTATATTTTGCATCACTTCCTTTGTTCTCGGAAGCGTTCAAAATTTGTGCTGTATCCCGAACTGATCGCGAAACCGCCAATCGAACACTGATGTCCGCATCAACAGAGGGTGCCGTATTCATGTACAAACGATGTCGAGTAGCCTTCAAGCCAACCAAGCCATTAACAGAAGCAGGAATACGTATTGACCCACCCCCATCTGAGGCATGCGCAAAAGGTACCATGCCTGACGCGACAGCCACGCCTGCTCCGCCGGAACTTCCACCAGCATGAAATGCAAGATTGTAAGGGTTCCGGGCCGCTCCTAACAATTGGCTTTCAGTCGTCGATACGAAACCAAACTCAGGTGTATTAGTTTTGCCAATAATTACTAAGCCAGCTTTTTTTGCCCTTAGAACACTGCCAGAGTCAAATTCAGCGATATTATGCTCAAATAATTTTGAACCATAAGTCAGTGGGGCTCCTTCTAACTCCTGCAAATCCTTTATCAGATAGGGAACACCTTTGAACGGCCCATCCGGCAAGTCGCTTTGCGCAGCGGCGCGGCCGTCATCATATAATTTATGCACCACGGCATTGAGCGCCGGATTAAGCCGCTCAATGCGCTTAATGGCCGCCTCCACCAATTCAAGAGAAGATACTTCTCCATTGCGCACCAATGCCGCCTGCCCCATGCCATCATAGGCGACGAATTCATCCATTGCCGCCTTCGTCGGCTTGGTCGACGCAGCCAAAGCTATAGCGCTAACCCCGGCGAGAAAATCACGTCTCTGCATCCTATTCCCCGATCACCCGACGAAGTGGAAAAGAAAAGGCTCCAAATGGTGCCTCTTCAAACTTCAAATGGCTTACTTAACCTTTGGCAACATTAATCACCTTGCGTTGGGTGAACTCATTTAAACCATCGGTGCCCAACTCAGTGCCAATGCCGGATGTTTTAATGCCGCCAAATGGCACATGTGGTTGCAAGTCGGCGTGTTTATTGACCCAAATTGTGCCGCTATCGACTTTTTTGGCCACTTCATAAGCGCGGTCAATATCCGACGACCAAACCGAACCGCCCAAGCCGTAGTCGGAATTATTCGCCCGCTCAATCACATCATCGATATCATCATATTTAATGACCGGCAGAACTGGGCCAAATTGTTCTTCACTTACAAGGCGGCTGTCATCGTCAATATCGCGCACAATGGTTGGCGGAATGAAATAGCCCTTCCCCTCTGGTACTTCACCACCAGCCACAATCGTGCCATTGGCGCGACCGTCTTCAATATAGTCTTTGACTTTATCGAACTGCATTTTGTTCTGCAGCGGGCCAAGCTGTGTGCCCTGTTCCAGACCATTGCCAACTATCGCCTCCTCAGCCAATTTGGCAAGTTGATCGACAAGCTTGTCGTAGATTGACTCATGTGCATAAACGCGTTTCATGGCTATGCAAATTTGACCGTTATTTCCGAATGCTCCGTCAAAAATTTGCGGTGCAACTGTGTCGACATCTACATCATCCATTATGATACCGGCATCATTGCCGCCCAATTCCAGCGTGATGCGTTTTAGCGTGCTGGCGGCAGAAGCCATAACGCGCGCGCCGGTGGCTGTAGAACCGGTAAACGAAATTTTGCTGATGCCCTTATGGGTGGTGATCTTGTCTCCGAGGTCATTATTGTCAGCGATAATATTGACAACGCCTGCCGGCAAAACATCGGCAATCAGCGAAGCGAGATGCAGGGCTGATAATGGCGTTGTCGGGGCAGGTTTGACAATCACTGTATTGCCCGCCAACAGCGCAGCTGGTAATTTGAAGGCCAATAAAATAATCGGAAAATTCCACGGAATAATTGCACCGACCACACCAAGCGGATTGCGGTGGATTTCAACCCGCTGCGTATCGCTGTCTTCTAAAACCTCAACCGGAAGATCGAGTGACTGAAAATAACGGAAGAACAAAGCAGCGCCCGCAACTTCGCCCATCGCATCGGCCAGCGGCTTGCCCTGCTCTTGCGTTAACGTGCGCGCCAGCTCTTCGCTATTGGCGTCTATAATATCGGCAATCTCGCCCAATTTGGCGCGCCGCTCGTCCATAGAGGTGTTTTTCCAGCTTTTGAATGCGGCCTGTGCCGCATCAACTGCTTCGTTCAATTGTGCTTCCGATGCGGTCGGGCATTCGGCGAGCACTTCTTCAGTGGCCGGATTGAGCACCGGCATGCTGCCAGCGCCATCAACCAATGCACCGTCAATCAATAATTTGTAATCCATGAGAGCCTCCCTGCAATCATTAGAATTTTAGTTAAGCGTAGCTTTTCTTCAGGCGCAAGAACATTACGCCCGAGCTCATCAATTATTGGCGAAGCGCGGCAAGGTCAGCGCGATAGCCACCACCGGCACCATTAGGGCAGCTGCGATAACCAAAGCCAAATCATAATTGCCCGTCAAATCCCAAATATAACCGGTATAGACCGGGCCGATGGCAGCGCCGAAAATGAAGATTGAATATTGCAGCCCATAAATCGCACCATAATGAGCCAGCCCGAAATAGCGCGCTGTGAAATAGCCGATAAGGTCAACTTCCGCGCCAACGGCAAAGCCCAACGCAATCGCTGCTACCATTGCATAATCAATGCCCCCCAGCCCAAGCGCCAAGCAGCCCAATGCAACAAAGCTAAACGCTACGGCAGCGACGTAAGGGGCAAAAATGCGGTCAATGATGAAGCCAATAAACAGTCGCGCTACCATGACTGAAAGCCCAAGCGCTGCGCCCAATTGACCGGCCTGTTTGGCGCTCAGTCCGGCATCCTGCAGCAGCGGGATAAAGGCCGGTATTAGTCCCAAAATGGCGGTCGAAATAAGCAAGAAAATACTCGCCACTTTCCAAAATGTCACCGTACGAATCGCTTGGCTAAAGGTCAGGCCGCTTTGTGCCTGCTGAGGTTGACCGTCTTCATCTTCGGGCGCATCCCGCAAAAGCAGATAAACAATCGGTACGCTGATCATGACGATGGCAAACATCATCCAAAAACCGGCACGCCAACCGTGCTCGGCGACATAAGGGGTCATAAAGCGGGGCATGGCGAAGGCCATAACCCCGGTCGAGGTAAGACAAATACCAAGAGCCAGCCCACGATTTTTAATAAAAAATGCGTTAACCGCGCGGGTAAAGGCAATGCCGGTCGTGCCGACCCCGAAAACTGCATAACCAAAACTGAGGGCATAAAGAATTAAAAGCGTCCCACTCATAAAAGGGAATATGGCAAGAAATAAGCCGTAGCCGAGCAAACATAAGGCTGTAACGCGACGCAGGCCGTAACGGTCAATCAATCGCCCGACCAGAGGGGCGAGAAGCATCATCACGAGAACCGATATGGATTGCTGGAAACCTATTTCGGCGCGCGTCCATCCAAACTCTTCTTGCCAAGGGCGAATCCATATGCCGGTTGAATAATAAACCATCGACGCCAAACCGACGCCGGAGCCAATAAATGCACCCAATAATACGGCCCAGCCGCGTTTAAATTCATTTTGCTGTGACACAACAACCCCTCTCAATTTGCCATAGGTTAGACAAGTTTTTAATACAAAGCCAAGTGTTCGAAACAGGATTTCATGAAAAGCTATTGCATATGGAATAATTTTTCTGACAGAATACAGCCAAGAATGACGTTAAACGGGTCTTCATGACAGACAGAAATTCATTTGGGCATCACACAACCTCTGACGATGTGCTGCAGGGCATTGACCTTTCCGGCAAACGCGCTTTGGTAACCGGCGGCGCATCCGGCATTGGGGCCGAGACGGTGCGCGCCCTTGCCGCAAAAGGCGCAGAAGTGATTATCGCCGCGCGCAATAAGGAATATGCCAACAAGGTAAAGGCCGATGTTATTACTTTGACAGGCAATGACAAAATCGAATTCTTATTTCTCGAATTGGCGTCGCTGGCCAAGATCAAAGCCTCGGCAGATGAGTTTCTAAGCCGCTTCGACAGCCTCGATTTGCTGTTTAACAATGCCGGCATTATGGCTTGCTCGTTAGACCAAACAGAAGACGGATTTGAAATGCAATTCGGCTCCAATCATATCGGTCATTTTTATTTTACCAATCTGATTATGCAGGCGCTTATAAAAGCTGCTCCATCGCGGGTTATTTCACTTTCATCGCTCGGCCATCGTACCTCGCCCGTGGTGTTTGAAGATATTCATTATGAAAACCGCCCTTATGAAAAATGGGAAGCCTATGGCCAGGCCAAAACCGCCAATGCGCTTTTTGCCGTCGGCTTAAATAAACGCTTCGCCGTTAAAGGCGTGGAAGCATTTGCCGTGCATCCCGGCGTTATTGCGACACGCCTTGGTCGGCATATGACAAAAGAAGATTTTGACCGTATCTTGAGTGAGAACCCACCCAGTAAGGATGATGGTGAAGGAAAATCAACCTGCGGAATGAAGTCAGTCGAACAAGGTGCGGCGACAAGCTGCTATGCTGCCACCGCGCCAGAGCTTAGCGGTCATGGTGGCGCTTATTTGGAAAATTGTCATATTGCCGAACAAGTGCCAGATGACAGCACCATACGTGGCGGTATCCGGCAGTTTGCTTGTGACCCCATCGTTGCTGAGAAATTATGGGATGTTTCCGAAATTATGGTCGGTGAGAAATTTGCCTGACATGGTTGCGCTTGGGAGGGCGCCATTATGGAAATGAAAAAAGAATTAGCCGAAGCAATCGTCAATCCGGCTAGCTATAAGGATTTTGAAAAAATCCACGACGTATTTACCGAATTACGGCAAACGGCTCCGGTCGCACTGGCCAAGCCGAAAGGCTTTGAGCCGTTCTGGTTCATTTCAAAATTTGAAGATGTGCAAGCCGTAGAAGCGGATAATGAGACATTTCATGCCGGTGATTTGCCAACCGTACTGGTCGATGCCAAAACCAATCGGCTGACCATTGAGGAAATCGGGTCGCCACATCGCTTTTTGACTTTGGTACAAATGGATGGCGAGAAACATAAAGCCTATCGCGATTTGACCGCCTCGTGGTTTGGCCCACGCTCGCTGCGTAATTTGGAGCCGCGCATCAGAAAGCGCATGCAACAAACGCTCGATGCCATCATCGCCGCGGACGGTGAGTGTGATTTCGCACGCGATATTGCCCTGCTCTATCCGCTTCGCGTCATTATGGATGTGCTGGGCGTGGAGGATGAGGCAGAAGAACTCATGCTGCGCTTCACGCAAGAAGTTTTCGGCAGCAGCGATGCTGAAGCCAATGCTACGGGCCGCAGCTATGCATCGCCGGAAGAGCAGCAGCAAGCCATCTCCCAAATTTCTATGGAAGCATTTGGCTATTTTTCCGCGCTCACCGAAGGCCGCCGCAAAGAGCCGAAAGATGATTTGGCCAGCCTTTTGTCAAACGGCACGATTAATGGCGAGCCTTTGGGCGAAGTTGAAACATTCGGCTATTATGCCATCACTGCCACGGCGGGCCATGACACCACGTCCAATTCCACCTCTGCCGGCATGATTGCCCTGTGCGAACAACCAGAGCTGTTAAAGCGCTTGCAAGACGACCCATCGCTTATTCCGGGTTTTGTCGAAGAAAGCATTCGATGGGAAAGCCCAGTAAAGCATTTCATGCGCAGCGCCACGCGCGATACAAAAATTCGTGGCATTGATATCAAAAAAGACGAATGGATGATGTCAAACTTTGCCAGTGCCAGCCGCGATGAAGATGTATATGAAAACCCTTTCGAGTTTGATATTACGCGCAAACCGAACCGTCATATGGCATTGGGCTATGGTCCACATGTTTGTCTCGGCCAGCATTTGGCGCGTTTGGAAATGCGTCTTTTCTGGGAAGAATTACTGCCGCGCCTGAAATCGGTTGAAATGACTGGCCCGGCAAAACGGGTCGGCGCAAGTTTTGTGTCGGGGCCCTTCTCCGTGCCGATAAAATTTGAATTGAACGGCTAAAACAGAAGGCAAAGGACGAAAGATGAGTGACATTTTGGATATGGGCGGACGCGTCAGCTTAGTTACCGGCGCTGGACAAGGTGTCGGCGCACAAATTGCCAAACATTTGGCAAGTGCCAGCAATTCCGGCGGCATTGCCGTGAATGATTATTTTTTGGAACGCGCCGAGGCAGTGGCCAATGAGATTAACAGCGCCGGTGGCAAAGCCATTGCGGTGCAAGCAGATGTCAGCGACCGCGCCAGCGTAGAAGCGATGGTGGCCAAAACCGAAGAAGCATTGGGCACGGTCGGCGTGCTGGTCAATAATGCCGGCAATGCCGGTGCCGAGCCAATTCCTGAACAAAGAAAGCCGTTTTGGGAAACCGATAAAGATGTTTGGGACCGCACAATCGGCGTTAATTTTTACGGCGTCATTAATTGTGTCGGTGCGGTGCTGCCCGGCATGATGAAACGACAAGCGCCGGGACGCATTATCAGTATTATCTCCGATGCCAGCCGCTATGGCGATTTAGGCATGGAAATTTATAGCGGCGCGAAAGCCGGTGCTGCCGGTTTCATGCGTTCTGTGGCGCGCACAATGGGGCGGCATCAAATCACCGCCAATAATATTGTCATTTCGCTGACCAATACGCCAGCTACGCAAGCTTGGCTGGAGGACCCCGAGCGCATGAAAGGAACCATGTCGAAATATATTATCCGCCGCCCCGGTGAGCCAACCGATATTGCCAATATGGCGCTTTATCTGGCTTCCGATGCCAGCGAATGGATTTCAGGTCAAACCTACCCGGTCAATGGCGGCTTCACCCTCGCACTTTAGGAATAAGGATTCGCGACAAACCCTTTTGACGCGCCACTTTTGCAGCTGTGTGACGGTAAACCATTAACCTTGATAGCCATAGCGGTGTGACGCCGGAGAACACGATTTACATTTTGTGAATATCGTCTGCGACCGGCACGAACCTGCCGCCCTTCACTACATCCAACAACACGCCTTCCGTGCCGACATGGCTGGTCGATGAATAGCTGTGCAGCGGAGTGCCAATGCCGTCATCAAAATCTTTGATGTTCTCCATGGCGGCAACAAAGCTGTCCACCGTTAGGTCGCGCCCTGCATCATCCAGTGCCTTCAACAGCAACTTGGTTTGCATATGGGCATAAATAATTGCACCTCCAGGGTCTTTCCCATAGCGCTTGTTGAAGCGTTCGATTAGGTCAAGTTGCTGAGGCGTAGGGTCTGTATCTCGATAAATAGCGCGCGACGATGTCGCCACATAAAAACCTTCGGTCGCATTATTTTTGGCGGCCGCAACAATGCGATCACTGGATGCGACATTGGCAACAATATCGGCCGTAATGCCGAGTTTACGCGCCGTCGAATAGCCGCGAATGGCATCGCCGATAATTGTGCCAAACACAATCAGATCGCAATTGGCATTTTTCAGCTTGGTCATGGAACCGACAAATTCAGTCTCGGTCGGCTTGTGCTTGGTGGCGGCCACAAGTTCAAGCTCTGACGCTTTCACCTCGGCATCAACCGCATCAATGATTTCCTGCCCGTAATCCGTATCCTGCGCAAAAGTACAAATGCGCTTATGGCCTTTGACTTGGTTAAAATAGCGAATGCCGGCGCGCGTTTGGGCGCGATAGGTCGATAGTGACTGGAATTTCAGCTTGTGAAACGGTAAACCCATTGAGACGGCACCTGTAAGCGGAAAAAGACTGGGCACGTTTTTGGCAAATTGCCGCTTGAAGACCGCATTATTATGGCCCGTGCCCAATGCCAAATGCATAGCAAAAATCTTGTCACGATTGAGCAGCTTGTTGACCGCTTTCACAGCCAGCGGCACCTGATATTGTGTATCTTCAACAATGTAGCGGATTTTGCGACCGTGAACGCCGCCCTTGGCATTAACTTCCTCAAACATCATGCGCGCCAGCTTGGTTGAATCTACCCCCCAAATGGCGGCCGGACCACTCAACGCCGTGTGTGCGCCGATGACAATCTCGTCATCGCTGACCCCTTGCCCGGCTCGCGCCGGCGACAAAACGACCCCGACAATAGCCGCAGCGGCAATCATGTTTTTCAAAAACCCAAATTTCATTTTTGTCCCCCAATATATCATCACGCTCAATTTCGAGCCCAAGCTCAATACATAGCGTCAATCAATTCCTTATAAGTCTCGGCCACTTTCGAACGCTTCAATTTCATGGTCGCCGTCAATTCCTCATCATCGGCTGTCAATTCTTGGTCGATTATGGAGAACTTCTTGACAGTTTCAACCCGCGCAAAGTTCTGATTTACCTTTTCGACTTCTTCATTAATCAAGCCGACCACCTCTTCGCGCGCGCACAGACTGGCATAATCGGTAAACGGCACGTTTAGATCCTGTGCGTATTGCAGCACGTTTTCATGGTCAATCATCACCAAACAGGTGAGGTATTTCCGCTGGTCACCAATGACCACAGCGTCAGAAATATAGGGCGAGAATTTCAACTGGTTCTCAATCTCGCTGGGCGTGATATTTTTCCCGCCGGCGGTGATGATAATGTCTTTCTTGCGGTCCGTGATTTTATAATAGCCTTCATTATCGACCGAACCCACATCACCCGAATGCAGCCAACCATCAATCACCGTCTCGGCGGTTTTTTCAGGCTGGTTGAGATAACCTTTGAAAATATGCGGGCCGCGATAAAGAATTTCACCATCTTCGGCAATTTTCATTTCGACATGCGGCACGGCCTGGCCGATAGAGCCGAGGCGATTGGCACCATCGCGATTGGACGAGGTAATGCCGGAGCATTCGGTTTGACCGTAAAGTTCATAAAGGTCAAGCCCGATGGCACGATACCAGCGAATAAGGTCGGGCGCCACGGGCGCAGCACCAGTAAACATGATGCGCGCACGATCCAGCCCCAACATTACTTTTAGATTATGAAATACCAGTTTTTCAGCCAGCCAGCGTTGGGCAAGCAAAACTGCCGATGGGCCGTTTTCTTGGCACGCCTCTTCATAACGCTCGCCGACGCTGACGGCCCAATCATAGGCAAAGCGGCCAAGCCAAATTGCCTCCTTGATTTTGATGACAACGCCTGAATACATTTTCTCCCACATGCGGGGCACACCGAAAAAAACGGTCGGTGACACTTCCATAGTGTTTTCGAAACTTGTGTCGGGCGCTTCAACAAAATTGACCACCCAACGATAATGCAAGGCTAAAAATACCGAGAATGTACGCTCGGCAATATGACAGAGTGGCAAAATCGACATGATTTCTTCATCATAGCAATCGCCAATCCAAACACCGGCATTTTTGGTTTGAAACAGCACATTGGCATGCGAAATCATCGCCCCTTTCGGCGCGCCCGTTGTGCCTGATGTATAAACCAGCAGCGCTGTGTCATCGGGCTGCACCGCATCAATGCGCTTATCCCATTCATCGGCATATTTATCGAGATGGGCCCGGCCCAATGCGTAAATATCATCGATGAAAATGACTTTGTCGTCTTGGAAGGTTTTCAGACCCTCATCTTCCAACACAATGACCTTCTCGACCATGGGTAGGGCATTGCGCACTTCTAAATATTTATCGAGTTGCTCTTCATCCTCGACGACAAGAAAGCGCGTCGCGCTATCCACGCAAATATGTTGAACCTGCGTCGGCGCGTCTGTTGTGTAAACGCCATTGGTGACGCCGCCACTGCACATAATAGCCATATCGAAAAACAGCCATTCTTTGCGGTTTTCCGCAATAATCGAGACAACCTCGCCGCGCTGCAGTCCCATCTCCATCAGCGCCGCGCCGATTTCTCGAGCGCGCTGGTAATAATCATCCCAGCTGAAGCGGTTCCAAATACCGAATTCCTTTTCACGCATGGCCAGACGGTCGCCCAATTCAGTGCAGCGTTTTCGAAAAAGCCGAGGCAGGCTTTTACAGCCTTCGACAATTGTTAACGGCTCAGAACTGATATCACTCATCGCAATCCCCTCCGCCTAGCGCCACGTCTTGCGTTGTTTCCAACGCCTTTTGCCACGCGCGCTTTCCTCTTTTTTACCGAGATAAAACTCTTGAATGTCGCGACTGTCGAGTAAGCGTTGGCGGTCGCCTTCCATCACCACACGGCCGACCTCCAACACATAACCGAAATCGGCCAATTGCAGCGCCATATGGGCGTTTTGCTCAACCAACAAAATAGTCATTTTCTGCTCTTCGTTGAGACGCTTGATAATCTCAAAAATCTCACCGACCAGTTTCGGTGATAAGCCGAGTGACGGCTCATCGAGCAGCATCATGCGCGGGCGCATCATCAAAGCGCGACCGATAGCCAGCATTTGCTGCTGGCCGCCGGATAGATAAGCCGCTTCGTTTTTGGCGCGCTCGCGCAAAATAGGAAAATAGTTAAAAACCGTTTCAAGGTCTTCCTCAACGGTTTCCCTATCGCTCCGGCGGAACGCGCCCATTTCCAAATTCTCCTGCACCGAGAGAAACGGAAACACTTCGCGCCCTTCCGGCACATGACCGATGCCTTTATTGGCGACGCGGTCGGGCTCCATGCCGGCAATGTCTTCACCGTGAAAACGGATAGTGCCCTTTTGGGGTTCCATGGCGCCGGAAATCGTTTTCAATACCGTCGTTTTCCCTGCGCCATTCGAGCCGAGCACTGCGACGATTTTTCCTTCTTCCACATCAAGGCTGACCCCGCGAATAGCCATGACTGGCCCATAAAATGTCTCGAGATTGCGCACCTGTAAAACTTGATTGCTCATGCCGCGCCCCCCAAATAGGCCGCCACAACATCAGGATGGTTTTGCACATCTTGCGCACTGCCCTCAGCTATGACACGCCCGTTATTCAGCGCCAGCACGCGATCCGATACTTCATTTACGAGGCTCATATCATGTTCAATCATCAGCACCGAAATGCCGAGATCGTTTTTAATGTCGTCAATCCAAAAACCCATTTCTTCTGTTTCCTCAGGGTTGAGACCTGAGGCGGGCTCATCGAGCAGCAGCAATTTCGGTTCCACACATAAAGCGCGGCCCAATTCAATCTTCTTGCGCACGCCATAAGGCAGATTGGCAATGCGCTCGTCCCGATAATGCGCCAATTCGAGAAAATCGATGACATCTTCAACCTGGGCACGATGCGCCAGTTCTGCCCGCCGCACGCCAGGATCGAAAATCAACTGGCGCAACACCGGAACGCGATTGTGAATTTCGCGCCCGATAAGCAGATTTTGTAGTACGGTCGAATGTTCAAACAGTTCGATATTTTGAAATGTGCGGGCAATGCCGATACGGGCAATCTGGTCGGCGCGCGCCGCAGTAATGTCTTCGCCTTTGAAACGAATTTGACCGCCATCAGGCGCGTAGAAAGATGAAATCATATTAAAGACGGTCGATTTACCCGCCCCATTAGGGCCGACAATGGTAAACACTTCACCTTCATTCATCGCAAAGCTGATATCATCTACCGCTTTCACGCCGCCAAAGCTCAAGCTCAAATTTTCAATCTCAAAGAAACTCATCGCATGCGCTCCGTCTTCAAATAGCTGCGCTGCCGCTTAAACGTATTGCGACGGTAAAACGGAAAATTCTCCAAGAGCGTTCGGAATTTAAGCCACCGACCATAAACCCCTTCGGGCTCAAAAATAATGAACAAGACAAGAATAAGCCCGAACAGACCGGGCTCCAGCCCCGGCTGATTGCCAATGGCAGGCGGCAGAACATCCTTCAAAATTGAAATCGACGCCTCTAGAAAACCAATGAGAATGGCGCCGTAAACCGCTCCATGCACGGTGCCAAGACCGCCCACCACGACCATCAGCAAAAGCTGAATCGACAGAATGATGCCGAAGGTTTCAGGCGACAGGAACTGAATAAAATGGGCAAACAGGCCACCGGCTAAACCGGTCAGTGCGGCGGAAATCAGAAATGCCAAAACTTTGGTGCGCGCCACACGGATACCGAGGCTTTCGGCTGAAATTTCACTGTCGCGCACGGCCAACATGGAACGGCCAAGCGGTGAGCGCAAAATATTCAGCACCAATGCAATCGACATGATAAGCAAAACAAGGACAATATAATAATATTCCCACGCCTCGAAAATTTCATGGCCGAACAAGATTGGCGCGTCGACCAACATGCCGCGATTGCCACCGGTTACACCTTCCCAATGAATGATGACATCTTCCACCACAATGGCAAAAGCAAGCGACGCAATGGTCAGATAGAGACCGGTCATGCGGCTGGCGGGAATGGCAATCATCAGACCAACAACACCCGATGTGAGCGCCGCTATCGGCAGTGAGAAAAGAAACGGAACGCCTTGTGATAAAAGAAATGCGTGCGTGTAAGCACCAATGGCCATAAAGGCGGCATGGCCAAGCGATACTTGACCGGTAAAGCCGGTCACAACCATAAGCCCCAATCCGGCAAGCGCGTAAATCAGCACGCGCGTCAGTTCATTTATCCAATAGGTATCAAGCGCGAAAGGCGCGGTGAATACGGCAGCCAGCAAAAGCCCATACCAGAAGATATAGCCGCTATGTTTGGCGAATTTGATGTCTTGATTATAGTCGGTTTTAAAAAGAACGCGCACCGGCCTACACCTTCTTTTGATAAATGGTTGCGAACAGCCCTTCGGGCCGCATCGTCAATACTGCAAACATAATCAGATAGCCGATAATGTTTTTCACTTCCGGCAAATAGGCGGCGGCGAAAGGCTCGGCAATGCCGATAATCAAGCCGCCAATGAGTGCGCCGGGCAGCGAGCCGAAACCCCCAATAACGGCAGCCGCAAAAGCTTTAATGCCGAGAAAGCCGTTGAGCGGGTCAATCAGCGTAATCGGCGCCAGCAAAACACCGGCAACACAACTAATGGCAGCGGCAAACCCCCAAACACCAGAATAAACAAGCTTAACCGGAATGCCGACATAAAACGCGGCCAATTGATTTTGCGAGGCTGCCTGCATGGCAATGCCCCAGCGACTATAGCGCAGAAACAAAAAGATTAGCGCGACCAAAATGGCCGTGCCGCCCATTATGGCGAGGCGGTCATGGCCGATAACGGCACCGGCGAAATTTGACTTGCCGACAAAAGGCGTGTCGAGGCTGAGCGGCGCTTGCCCCCAAATCATGCCGGCGGCGGCGCGGAAAATGAAACCCAGACTGATCGTCAAGATGACGATGGAAAATTGTGGCTGACCGATAATGCGGCGCACCACCACAGCATCAACCAAAAATCCAAATATCGCCATTAATATCATGGCCAGCAACAGGCTGAGCCAGAAGTTCAAGCCCAATGAAACAATAAGGGTGAAGGCCATAAAAGAGCCGAGCATCATGATGTCGCCTTGCGCGAAATTGACCATTTCCGTGGCTTTGTAAATCATTACAAAACCCATCGCGATGAGGCCGTAGACGCAGCCTTGCGACAAACCGATGATCAATAGCTGAAAAAACTCTGCCATGAAACTCCCTATAGCCTTTGAAAACGGCTGATATTTGCTCTTACCAAAATTGGCTTCACCCCAGGGCAACGCGAATGCGTGCTGAACAATAGCAGAAAAGCATCAGAAATTTGAAGCTCGAAATTTCTCCAAATCGGGCAAGGCGGCAAAAAAACCCGCATAAGGAAACATCAGCGCCGATTAAGCCGCGTTGACCGATTTGCCCGATCCATCGCCATGATTTATGAGCCAAGCGATAAAATCATTATAAGTCCTGTAACCGTCGGAAAACCGGTTCAGTCCAACGCATACCTCTTCCACCGCCGCATCGGCTTTCGTTTTCAAATTTTGCGTCGCACGGATATAGGTTTGATTGCCTTTTCGCTGTTTTTCAAAATAGCCTGCATCGACCATCATATTAATAAATTGGCGCAAGCTCTCATGGTCAATAGGAAAATTACGTTTCAAACGTTTCAATTCAATTTGGCCGTGACACATTCGATCAAGCACAAAATAAACAATGCCGCGCTTGACGGGGGATTTAAACATGAAACCGTGCCTATTTTTGACGCGCGAAAGAATGTCAAAAGCCTGCGTCACCGTATAGACTTGGCGCACAGTCGGTTGGAACGGCAATAGACGTCTTTGATTGTTGATCAGCCATTTCTGGCTCACTTCATGCACCAGCCAAAGCAGTTTTGCGCATGGTTTGATTTCATAATCCGGGCGACCCGAACATTGCAAATAGCCCCGTTTTTCGGCTTTGCGTAAAATCAAACGCAAACTTTCCGGACTGCAGCCTATGAATTCCGTCAAATCGCGCGGCACGACACGCTGGCCCTCTTCATGACACAGCAAAATATGGCTGAATATCAGCTCTTGATTGCTGGGGCGCTTGTCAAATTCCAAACCCTCCGCAATCTGGTCGCATGCAAGTATCTTGCTTACGCTGTCTGAACAAAAGCGCATTTCAGAACCCCTCAAGTAAAATGAAAGCGCATCTCGCTTTTCGATGCAAGCCGATAAACAAATTATTTGGGTTGAGGCGGCGCGATTAAATTTGAAAGATATTTTATCTTTTCAGAGGAGGGAATTCATGACTGAGATGGAATTATGGAACTTGGCCGTCGAGAACCGCCAAGTTTATGGACTTTATAATATTGGTTACGGCATGCTGAGCCTGGTGATTATCGTCATCGCCTATTTGGTGCGTCACCAACCCATGTGGTTTCGCGGCATTTCTGCGGCCATTGCGGTTTTCTTTATTTTTAATACTTTCACAATAATTACCGCCAGCCAGACGGCATTTTTTGGGCTTGGCAGCACGTTGAGCAGCCTCGCAGCTGAAGGCAATGCGCCATTGATGAAAGCCTTTATGGAAAATAATGGCCTGACGGTCGGTCAAGCCATGACGCCGCCTGCTTGGCAGCTACTCGGGCCAGTTGCCATGTTGGCACACGCCGCTTTGTCGGTTTACCTTTTTGTTGCTGCCAAGTGGGGCAGCGAAAACGCCTAATTGCTTAATGGAGATTGAAACATGTTATTTCGAGTAATGATTGTCCTGCTTGCTATGACGGGCTTTGCCCGTGCTCAAGCCGTATGGGTAGACTATGCTTGGTCGGTCGAACCGGCTAAGGAAAACCGCTTCTTTGCTGCGGTAGATAAATTTACTAATTCCGATGTCTTCAAAACCTTTGAAGGCCGGATGCTGATTAATTCACATGCCGCCAATGGCAGTGCGCCGCAAAACTTTTCTTTTGCAGTCGTCTACAAGGATTTGGCTACTTGGGAAGCAACTCAAGCAAATCTAAACGGTACCGCCGATTGGGACCGTTTCCGTAAAGCGCTGGCAGCCAATGGCACATTGGTCAGCGAAACGGTTTACACCCATGTAGCCGGTTGGGGCGAAATCAATAATGAGCGCTTTTCTTGGGAAGGCGCGGCCGCAAGCGTCAGCGATCCGGCAAATTATATTGGTCGCCTGAGCCGCCTGATGAATTCAAATCTCATGCAGGACTTTCCAGGTTCAATCGACGTATGGCGGGTAACTGCAGGTGGCACACCTGGCGTCAACCATATTGTCGTATTTGGCGGCAATAGCTGGTCAGAATTGGAAGGTTACCGGGCAGAATTGGCTAAAAATGCGGACTTCCGTGCCGCAATTGCCGGCATGGCCAAAGTGCGCACCTTGCTGGGTGCCACGTGGACAACAACTGCCGCGAGCTACGGACCGCTGGACTTGAACAGCGTCCGCTAGACAGCCAAACAAATCAAACGGGCGCGTGAGTTTCATGCGCCCGTTTTTATTCCATCTAGAACCGTGTGTCGGCAATGGTTGTGCGGTGCAGAAGACGGTCATAGCCGTCATAGCCGCCGGTCGCTGCATGCAGCAATGAGCGATTATCCCACATCACCAGAGTGTTCTTTTCCCATTTATGCGAATAGACCAAGGCGTCTTGGCTTTGCAGACCGTAAAATTCAATGAGCAGCGCGTCGCTCTCTTCCTTTCCATATCCGGCAAAAGCCTGAATGTAAGCGGGCGATGAGAACAGGGCTTTTTTTCCTGTTTCATGATGGGTGCGAACAAATGGATGCTCGCGCTTTTCGCGCGCCCGTTCGCTGGGAATAATGTTCATCGACCGACCGCTATCTTGATCATCATCACCATAAGCGCCATTGGGGGCGTAACCCAATTCTGCCGAATGAATAGCCGTCAGATTGTCGGCTTTGTCGCGCATCGCATCAGGCAGACTTTCATAAGCCGCCACTTGGTCGGCAAATAGCGTATTGCCGCCTGCGGGCGGAATGGTGATGCCAAAAAGGCAAGTGCCGGCCGGCGGCACTTCCAAAAAGCTCCAATCGGAATGGAAAAACTCTGCAAATATTGGCGTTTTTTCATCGGCGTTGCGCTGAATGGCAGCAATGTTTTCATGACCGTCAATATGGCCGAAAAACGGGTCTTCTCCAAATTCGCCAAAGGCCAGCGTAAAGCGCTCCAAATCATCATCGCTGAGATTTTGGTCGGGGAAGGCAATGACCTTATTTTCCAGCCAAATGGCACGCAATTCTCCGGCCAAATCAGCGGAAATATCCTGCGTCAAATCCACCCCTGTCACAAAAGCCCCGCAGGCGGCTCCGGTTTTTTCAACTTCTATTGGCATAGCTTCCTCCTCGTTAATTATTCCACCAAGGTTGTTCTGAATAGGGTCGAATATCGACTTCGCTGGTCCAGGCAGAACGGTGCTGATGCGCGATGTGATAATAAGTCTCTGCCACTTTTTCAGGAATGACCAGCATATCTTTTCCATTGCCGCGTTCTGCCAACAGCTTCTGATAAAGCTCCGGCCCCAGCAATTTGCCAATCGTATCGGGCGCTTCAATCGGCGCATCAATGTAAATATGGCAAATATGAATGCCTTTGACCGATAATTCGGCATTGAGTGACTGGCACAAAAGGCGGCGACCACCAATCGCTGCCGCATGTGCGTGCTGCCCTGCATTGCCGCGCATGGCCGAGGTTGCCGAGGTGACGAGGATTTTACCGCCGCCACGCGCTTCCATAATCGGGGCCAATGTTTTGGCGACCCGGAACAGCGCCAAACTGGTCAAGCGCCAGCCCATCTCAAATAATTTAAGCGGCGTTTCTTCCAGCGTCTTATCACCGAATTGCGCCCCGAGATTGAACAGAAAAACCTCAATCGGGCCAATATTTTTTTCGACATCGGCGATTAAATCTTCAATGGCGCCGTCTTCAATCGCATTGACCAAGCGCCCCGTCGCCTCGCCACCATCTTGTTTGATATCATCGACCAACTTTTTAAGGCCGTCTTCATCGCTGCGCCTCGCCAAGACTGAGTGATAGCCCTCTTTGGCAAATTTCTTGGCAACATTGCCGCCAATACCGGCGCCTGCCCCCAAAACCAAAATTACTGGTTTGTTCATCTCTTCCCCTATTCGTTAACGACCAATTTACCGTTCTCAATCAATGCATCCATAGCCGCATCATCATAACCAAGACTGCTCAAGATCTCGCGACCATGTTGGCCAAGCCGCGGCGCGGGCGCGTCAATACCGCTCGGCGTTTCGGAAAATTGCGCCGCTGGACGCGCTTGGCGCACCTCACCGAACCCATCGTGTACCATGCGTTCTATAGAGTCATTGGCAAGGATTTGCGGGTGCGCCATCAGTTCCATGCGGTCGAGCAAAGGTGCACTGGGCACGCCCTCCTCTTGAAAGCGCGCAAGAATTTCATCGCTATCCCATTTTTCAATTTCGGCGCCGGTCATTTCCTTGCGCTCTCCGGCATTGGCCACACGCGCAGCAGAATTATTGAAACGCTCATCTTCGAGCCATTCTTCTTTATTCAAAGCACGGCACATGCCGGCCCATTCCACATCAGAAACCGCACCGGCCGTGATATAACGATCCTTTGCTTTATAAATCAGGTCTTGCGTGCCTTGTAATTTGCGCACATCAAACTCCTTCTCGCTATAAACCAGCCCAGCCATGCCTTCCGCCCAGAAAAATGACAACATGGTATCGAGCATGGACAAACGAATATGTTGACCTTTGCCATGTCGCTCACGCGCAAACAGCGCCGATGAAACGGCTTGTGCGCCGGTGATGGAAGTCACCTTATCGGCAATAATGATACGAAACATTTGCGGACGGCCCGATTGTCGGTCCGCCTGAATATCGGTGGCGCCGGAAAGTGCCTGAATGACCGGGTCATAGACGCGACTTTGCGCATAGGGGCCGTTTTCGCCAAAGCCGCTAATCGACAAATAAACCAGCTTCTCATTGAGCTTGCGCATTTCCGGCTCACCAAAACCCATACGCTCAATCGCCCCGGGACGGAAGTTTTGCATGAAGACATCGGCCTCAGATACAAGCTTTTTGAGAATTTCTCTGCCCTCGTCAGATTTGAGATCCAACGCCAGCGATTTCTTGCCGCGATTGCAAGAGTAAAATACCGGATTGACGCCATTATGCGGCGGCGCCATATGGCGCAATTGCTCGCCATGCAGCGGCTCAACCTTAATCACTTCGGCGCCTTGGTCTGCCAGCATCATCGCCCCCATCGGGCCGGATACCATACTGGTCAAATCCAGAACCTTAATGCCATCAAGTGGTCCCATTTTCGTCTCCTTAGGTGGCACCGCCAAAAAGTTTCGGATAATTGACCGCCATCGCTTTTTTATAGGCCGGACGTTCTGCGATATGGTCACGATAAGCGATAACCGGGTGCGGGACATCGACTTGATAGAACACCGCCCAATCCACACATGATACCAGCATAATATCGGCGAGGCCGAAACCCATATCCATAAGCGCCGTGCGTCCATCCAAATGATGCGCCAGCACATCCATATGGCGCGTGAGATAGGCTTTGGTCGCCTCAATAACATTTGGCGCGGCGCCGTATATTTCGGCCAAATCACCATGTCGGCGCATCACATAAAGCGACGTTTCATCAATCTCCCCATAAATAAAACAGCACCATTCATCTTCTTTGGTCTGCTCAAGCAGATTTTTTGGCACATGCACGGCAGCTTTGGGATAGCGTTGTGCCAAATAGCGACATATTGCGAGGCTTTCTGAAACACGGATATCGCCGTCAACGAGAAGCGGCACTTTTTGCTTGCGGTTCAGAGCGGTATAGCTTTCCGTCTGGGTCTCGCCCGTGCGCGGCTCAATTGGCTGATGCCGGTAAGCAAGACCCAGTTCTTCCGCCATCCATATTGGTCGAAATGTCCTCGCCGTTTCGGCACCCCAAATTTCAATTTTGCTGTCACTCATTGCACATTTGGCACATTTAAAAAATCAAGTCGGAGGAATAAGGCTAACACTGACAAGCAAACCTAACAAATTCCTAAACGAATATGGACCCATGGCTTTCATAAAGACCAGATATTTCACTGGCCGCGAGAACGTGCCCTCTAACATCGGAGTTTTTGAGATCAAGCACCATAAATTCTTCTCCAACTTTTGACACAGCATCTATTCTTCGAAAAACATCACCACAACTCTCTGCATAAATCGCCAGTCCCTTCAGTTTTGGAAGAGCATCCGCCAAATAATCACCGTGAGGGTCCACAATATCGGCAACCAGGTTGCCGTCATTCCCTTTTGAAAAGAATACGAAGTCGGGGCGTACAATTTTGTTATCACCCCCCATCTTATAAGCTATGCCAAGAGAGTCTTGGCTTGCTTTATCCGGGTTCCTGTACCAAGCCACATGATCATCACGTGCCGTTTCAGTGGCAATTACGTGTTGCTCCCAACCTTTGAATTCCGATGGGAATTTACCATCTGCGTCACTCATGAGATGGCCTTGAAATTCCGGCAATTTTGTTTCAGAACCATCAGCTTCGCGAGCGAAGCTGGCCTGAACCCAGATTTCAGGTCTTACCAGCCCAAGATCTACTGGGTCACCGCTCATCTCCATGATGTTGCGATAAACTTGCTGGCGTGAGTGATCCATGCCTCTTATTGATACACGATAATCATCCAGCCATTTATTGGCCAGTGTATCGGCCTCTTGCTCTAACTGCCCAGATACATTTTCTACTAGTCCTATCGCCGCGACAATCGTATGAGCTTCAATGAGCGCATCCTCTGGATCGGCGTCTGGCATGTCTGCGGCCAGATGCTCACTGTAGGTTCTTGCCAGGTCGGGACTAATGATCCGGCATGCTCGACGATAAGCATCTTCGATGACCGCAAGGTCTGAAGCTTCCAAAAAATCATCGAAAGTGCTGTCGTTTGTAGCCACGTCAACACGAACGGTTTTTCCTTCAACCTCTAGAACATCTTTCCGTGCATTAGTGATTTCCTCTTCATATCTGACCCTTGCGCCATCGAGAACCTTATGCATTTCCTTATGTGCCACATCACCCGCTTCTGCCACTAAACCGTCAGCTGCAAGCTCATGGGCCAGGAGGGTAAGTCTTTTAATCGGGCGTGGCTGTTTTTTGGGAAGCGATTGTGATGGCAATTGATCGAATTTTTCCCACACTGCTTCATCAATATGTTCATTGGGTTTGAGTGTAATAGGCTTGGTCAAGACCCTACGTCCTGGCAAATCCTCGTCACCTTCAACACCGCTCATGAGCGAGTCCACCACACTATTAACGTTCTTCTTGTCAAAATGTGGCAGCAGACAATCAACAGCGTTTAGATTTTCATTTCCTGGTATTCTGGATGCCAAAGGAGACCGCACCATCCGACCCAGAAGCTGAGTAATATGAGTGCGATCGGTAGCTGCGCGGAACGAAACCATCACTTCGGCTCTGGGACAATCCCAGCCCGTACTGATTGCATCTTTTGCCAATAATATACGAACACTTTCTGTCTCTTGGACGCGTTCGGGCGGAATATAAGGTACCTCAAAAGCGCCAAATGTTTGCTTTGAGTGTTCGCCGAATACATGTGCTACGGAATCTTCAGAAAGTTCGGGCCAGCGTTCAAATATTGTCTCGAGTGCGACACCGATTTCGTCGTGATCAGGTGTGTTTGGCACTTGAAAAACCATAAGAGGCAGGACTACGCCCGATGAGCCCTGCTGTACACCATATTCAGCCCAAGCTTCTGATTTTTCTTTTAGCTTATCAGTGCCACGACGCAAAAGGACTGTATCGAAACTCCCTACTTCATCGGGTATTTCCAGAATTATAGTATCTTTTAGAAGTCCAGAGGCTTGCACCTTAGCAGGATCAACAACTACATTTGGCAGGGTTGCCCTTCCCTCCATGCCTTTCATAGCTTCATCAAAGCGTTCGACGGTTGCTGATATGCCGAGAACGACCGGCACACTCGGAACGGAGCCGAACCCGTTAATAAGTTGTTTGACAATTGTCGGACGGCTTCCTTGACCGTTGCGACTGCCATTCTCGCGCATCCCGCGATGCGCCTCGTCTAGAACTAGATACAATGTGCTTTCCGGATCTTCTATGGTATTCCGGATGGTGTCCCATATGGTGAATGAGCGCAGGTCAGGCATGAGGCGCGGAGCAGATGAATCTTCCTCTGCATCAACATAGCCTCGAACGAGTAAACTATTCTTTCCTAGTTTTTGTGTGTTCAGGAAGTAAACCTTCCCGGTCTCGAACTTTTCACGGTTAAAACTGTTATCAACAACAACCAGGTCAGTAAGATTCAACCGATCCGCGGTTTCCATTAGCCGATAACGGGATTGTTCGTTCAAGGAAGGATCATCACTGAACCATATCACAACTGCACCGGGATCAGGCTCAAAGTCGTAATCATCATCACCGTGAAAAAGTGCTTCAAAAATGGCCGCGGCCATAACTGTTTTGCCTGCACCGGTAGCTGCGGTTAGCGAAAAAGCATGCTTATCAGCATCCTCATGCCATCGTCTTCCGGCTTTTTTCAGGTTGTTGAGGACATCCCTCACTGCGTCGTCTTGATAGTCATGGAGTCTAAATTTCATGCCTTAGCGCCCCATCGAAAATCTAAAGTTGGAAAGGTAGGACTCATAGAGTCTTACGGGCTCCACATGAGGCGGCAGCCCGCGCACAATAGATTGGAACCGCTTTTCATCATCGGTGACGATATAAGCAATTTGAGCGGTAGGCCTGTCCTCAAACGCTGCACAGAACTGGGTCGCCTGATCAAGATTTGCAATTACGCCGTATTTCTCAACAACGGCCCATCCTTCTTTTGGAAAGTTCTCAATGCGCTCCCCTTGACTTCCGGCGCGCATCCATAAGAGCGGGGCTATTTTGCTAAAGGCCAGATTGTGGTTAACGGCAATTTGGGTTTCGTAAGTCAGTGTGAAAAACTCAGCATTTTCTTCAAAGCCTTCCGCCATAGGAAATTCATCGGTGAACTTATATTCCCCTTTGATTGGTTCACCCTCTGGCGTTTTGCCTGTTATTGCCGCTTCAATGCGCGGCTTGGTAATGTAGTCGCAGATACCCCATTTTTCCCAATCAGCGTCTCCGGGCCGCAGGCCTTTTTTTCGCAGATCTTTTTGTTCGTCAGCCCCAACCTCATTATTGGTAACCGATATGCATTGCCTCTGGCCGCCGTCTTGTTTGTTTAAGCGCATGACGGCATGGGCCGATGTGCCGGAGCCGGAAAAGAAGTCTAGAATCTTTGCCTCTTTGTTATCACTAACAAAAAATCTTAGAGCATCTTCAACAGCGTATAGTGACTTTGGAAAAGGAAACCTCCTCTCGCCAAGCATAGAACGCAATAGGCTAGTCCCGTATTGCCCTGCCGTATGAGATTTGTAGCTCCAAGAAGTAGTTGCCCTAGTTATCTTACCTTCAGTCAGGTTAACAATATTTGAGCCATCTTCTCTTACACCAACTATTTTTAGTCGTCCATCTTCGAGCTTTTCATCATTTGTTTCACTCAGATACGAGAAAATATATGGTTGATTTTCATGTCCAGGTGTTACTCGAACAAATCCCTTATCTAATCTTTTTTCCAAACTAGGAGCAGTAAGCCCCCAATTCATTTCCATACCATCCTCTCTTATAGGAAATACCGGAATTGCACCTTCTACCTCAGGTACGGATTCGACTTTATCGTCTGGATCAAGGGCGGCGCCTATTTTCACTATCCTCTCCGATGCGGTGTCCACATAGATTGGATAAAATTGAGCTACGCCGCCCTTTTTTGTTCCACGTCGTGAAGTCACATCGGTTCGCCTTAAGTAAAACCATCTGGCTTCTCTCTCAACGCCATCTCCTCTGGGATGGGACACCGCAGCATCTCCGAATAGAACAAAAAATATATATTCGTCTGAACGAGAGAATAGATCATCTCTCTTTGCTCCTGAAGGATTTATGATGCTACTCACCATCTGCACCTGAGCGTCTTGAAATAACTGCTCAAGAAGTAAACCAATTCGCAAATATTCTTTCTCATCAATAGTGATAATCATTACTGACTTGCTAGGATTTAGCAGCTGCCGAGCAACTTTTAAGCGTCGTTCCATCATGGCCAACCATTTGGAATGGCGATAGCTGTCCTCGCTGTCTACATAGTCGTTATTGTATTTCCAATCTTTTGCGCCGGTATTATATGGCGGGTCGATATAGATGACATCGATTGCACCTCTATGAGTGTAAGTCAGTGCTTCCAGAGCGTGAAAGTTTTCACCATTAATGACGGTATGGAAGGGCTTGTCACCGCCCCGCGTGACTTTACCCGTGCTAACCAGCCCGGGGTAAATATAGTCTTTAAACTCCGCCACCACGACAAGGTCTTCCATGGCTTCAGTCTTTTTTTCTTCCTGTTCGACGTCAATCAGTGTGATAGAAGCCGCCTTGTTTTTTTTGTCTAAGCTGACACCCCGCCACAAGCGTTGATCCCCTTTTTTTGTTGAACCTCTTGGCGCGAGCACCCGAACTTTGTGACCTTTTCGGATGCTGCACCCCGGAAGCTCGACTGTTTCCGGTTGATGGCGTTCAAAATTGAGACCAAACGCACGACGGGATGAGAGTATCTTGAATTCCTTTTCAAGTTCTTTTCCCAACTCTGGGTCTTTCGCTTTGGCGCGAGCAATTAAATCAGTTAATCGTGACATTCTTTTTCAGGCTTCAAATTGACAAAATCAAAGTGTAGTCGATAGGACGGCTAATATTCGTGGCTACGCAAAACTTAACCTCCACATAATTATATATACTATCACGGGGTTAACCTTTTCAAAAATTCTTAGGAGGCATTGGAGGCTGAGGAGGTATTCAATAAGAAAAAATCAAGGGCTACCTATCCCCCCCCGGGGGGGGGCTTCAACGAGGAGCCTCGCATTGCTCTCAAGCTAGTTATGCCCTAGGCTTATGTTTGAAAGGCTGTGAAACCAATAGTTTTGCGACCCATATGCGACCTGAGTTCAAGTGAAATATGGCCCACCAACAGGATGCTTTTATTTTATACAATAAATTCAGTGAGTTAGTGGTGCCGGCAGAGAGACTTGAACTCCCGACCCTCTGATTACAAATCAGATGCTCTACCAACTGAGCTATACCGGCACTCGGGCATCTAACTAGCTTGT
>MDTG01430432.1_pt1 | contig 29271 bp, 26 predicted proteins | sample 811421 | NCBI WGS metagenome assembly MDTG01 (sample SAMN05326645, study PRJNA326480) | marine metagenome | isolation source: seawater | place: Pacific Ocean: South East | collected 2011 | reverse complement strand
TTGCATCGTCCGCTCTCCTCCGCTCCCCTCTCTTGCCTCGCGCGGCCACCACGCTGCTGTGCATCGCCCCGCTCAGCACGCGCCACGAGATCCTACCGACCTCGCCGGTGCCGTACCGCGGGCTCCTCGTAGAGCCGGCGCTCGAGACGACGGCCGAGGCGTTTGCCGAGCGGCTGCCGCCCAGCATCGAGCACTGGATGGAGGAGGGTCACAGCTCGGCGATGCTCAAGCTTCCGATCGAGCTGAGCGCCGAGTCGTCGGGCAATTCCGACGGCGTCAGCGGGACAGCGTTTCGAGAGGCCGCACGCGCAGCCGAGTGATCCGGTTGTTCTCGCGCTCCATGACCTCGAAGCGGAAGCCGTGGAAGCTGAAGCGCTGGCCCACGGTCGGGATCATCTGGGCCTCGTGAATCACCAGCCCGGCGATGGTGTTGGCCTCGTCGTCGGGCAGGGACCAGTCGGTCGCACGGTTGAGATCGCGGATGGTCATCGCACCGTCGAGCCAGAACCAGCCATCCTCGCCGGCCTTTACCTGGTGCTCGGCATCCGGGTCGTGCTCGTCGGTGATCTCGCCGACGATTTCCTCAAGGATGTCCTCGAGCGTGATCAGCCCCTCGAGCGAGCCGTATTCGTCGACCACCAGCGCGAAATGGGTATGCTTGCGCAGGAAGTTCCGCATCTGGTCGGCCAGCGTCGTGGTGTCGGGGACGAAGTAGGGCTTCATCATCACGTCGGAAATGGCGAAGACGTCGAGCGCCTCGGAAGCCTTGTCGCCGGCCTCAGAAATGGTCTCGTAGAGGGCGCGCATCAGGTCCTTGGCGTGGGCGACGCCGATGATGTTCTCCTGGTCGCCCTTGTAGATCGGAAGGCGCGTGTAGTTGCTTTCGAGGATCTGCTGCAGGATCGCGCGCGGCTCGGCCTCGGCGTCGACCATCTCGATGTTCGAGCGGTGCAGCATGATCTCCTCGACGGTGCGCTCGGCAAGGTCCAGCGCCCCGAGGATACGGTCGCGGTCCTCCTTCTCGACCACGCCCTCGGAGTGGCCGAGTTGCAGCGCGCCGGCGATTTCCTCGCGCACGGCGAGGATCTGGCTGTCGGGATCGGTCTGCACGCCCACCAGCCGCAGCAGCATCCTCACCAGCGCGCGGATCGCGCCGACGATGGGCGAGAACACGAGGATGATGAGCGAGATCGGCCGCGCCACCCCGGCGGCGGCCGTCTCGGGATTGGTGATGGCATAGGTCTTCGGCAGCACCTCGGCGAAGATCAGCACCAGCAGCGTCATGACGAGCGTGGCAAGTGCGACGCCGCTGTCGCCGAAGAGCGCGGTGAAAAGCGCGGTCGCCAGCGAGGTGGCGAGGATGTTCACGAGGTTGTTGCCGAGCAGCACCGAGCCGATCAGGCGTTCGCTGTCCTCGGTGATCTTCAGCGCGGTCTGGGCACCCTTCGAGCCGCGGTCCTGTGCGGCCCGCAGCTTGCCGCGCGATGCGGCGGTCAGCGCGGTCTCGGATCCCGAGAAGAAGGCCGACATCAGGATCAGGAGGATGATCGCTCCGCCGGTGATCCAGAGAGCTGCGTCGAATCCTGCGGTGGCGGCGGTGCTGGCGTCCATGATCTTTCGCTGTGTTGTGTGGTCCGGAGGGTTATGGGGGTGGCGTCGCGCGGGTTCAAGGCCCGCGTCCCGGCGCGGGCCCCGTCAGTCGCGGGCGAGTGGATGGTGGGTCATCACCAGCTCGCGCAGCCGTTCCTCGAGAACATGGGTGTAGATCTCGGTGGTGGCCACGTCGGCGTGGCCGAGGAAGGTCTGGATTGCGCGCAGGTCGGCGCCGTTCTCGAGAAGATGCGTCGCGAAGGCATGGCGCAGGGTGTGCGGCGTGACCTTCGCGGGGGACACCCCGGCGGTCACCGCGATTTCCTTGATGAGCAGGTAGAAGGCGTGGCGGGTCAGGTGCCCGGCCTTGCCGCGCGAGGGAAACAGGAAGCTCGATCCGGACAGGCCCTTGGAGCGAGCAAGATCGTCGAGCGCGTCGCGCCGCTCGAGCCAGTTGCGCAGCGCCTCGCGCGCGGGCGGCGACAGCGGCACCATGCGCTCGCGTCCGCCCTTGCCACGGATGAGCAGCATGCGCGGATCGCCGCGTGTGGCCGAGACGGGCAGGGTGACGAGCTCGGTGACCCGCATCCCGGTGGCGTAGAGGATCTGCATCAGGCAGGCGTTGCGCAGCTTGTCGTCGCCGGTGCGCCCGTGCTCGCAGGCGGCATCGAGCAGACGGTCGACTTCCTCGACCGAAAGCGTCTTCGGCAGTCGCTTCGGCTTGCCGGGTCCCGAGATCTGCACTGCCGGGTTGTCCTCGCGCAGACCCTCCTCGAAGGCGAAGCGGTAGAGCTGCTTGATCGACGACAGCCGCCGGGCGCGGGTGGAGACCGCAAGGCCCTGCGCCTCGCAGTCGATCAGGTAGGCCTCGACGTCGCCGCGTTGCGCGCCGTCGAGGCCAAGGCCGCGCTCGGCGAGCCAGTCGCAGAAATTCGACAGGTCGCGGGCATAGGCTGCGGTGGTGTTGTCGGCGGCGCCGCGTTCGGCGGCCTGTGCCTCGAGAAAGCTTTCGGTCCAGCGCGCCGAGATCACCGCAACGCTCCTTCGTCGTCGAGGATCAGCAGCTGGATCGCGGCGCGTCGGGCGGTGTCTTCGAGCCCGACGGCGCGCAGCGTCGCCAGCGCCTCGGTCAGGTTCGCGTGGTTGCCGGCGGCACCGAAGGAAAACAGTGCCATGGCGCGCAGGATCGCCTCGCCCAGCTTGCCCTGCTGCAACAGCCGCGCGAGCGCAGGGGGCGGCGAGGGATCGTCCCACGCGCGCGCCACGGCGGCCTCGATCGCGGTGTCGGGCATCGGGTCGGGAACGTCGCCCCGGGCGATGGCGGCGGTCGTCGCGAGCCGGCCGCTCGGGGCATCGAGCGCGCGGGCGGCGGTCTCGTAGTCGGTCGACAGCAGCGCGGCCTTCTGCGCGAGTGCCTGCGCGCGGTCGTCGAGTTCGATCTCGGCCAGACGGGTGCCGAAGAGCTCCGCCAGCGGCACCAGCAGCCCGGCGCTGCGCATCTGCGGCCAGACCTCGAGCAGCGCCGGCCCGACGAGATCGGCGCGGCCGCCGTCGAGCGCGCTGTCGAACTTCTGCACCGCCGCGACACGGTCCCAGACCCCGCCAGAGGCAGCAGCTCGGCGGTCGGAATAGTAGCCGAGCAGCCGGTTCGGCTCGAGCGCGCCATGTCGTGCGAGCCGTTCGGCAGCGAGAAGCTGTGCTCGCCAGCCACTGTTGCCGGAGAGGTCCGCCGCCGCGAAGGCGGGCGGCAGTGGCTGTGTGGGCAGCGCCTCGCCGACCATTTCGAACAGACGGAACTGCAGCGGCGTCGGCTGCGCCGGAGGCGGCACCGGGTCGGCCCCGTCGACGAGCGAGGGCTCGAGGTAACGGGTCAGCAGCTCGACGTCGCGACCGTTGATCCGCCCGAGCGCGCGGGCGGTGCCCAGCACCGTGACCGCGTGATCCCAGTCGCCCAGCCGGGCGTCGCAGTAGATCCGCGTCGGCAGGTCGTCGGAGAGGTCGGGCTGGGCCTTCAGCGCCTCGCAGGGCTCGGTACCGTTGCCCGACAGCAGCGACAGGTCGAACCAGCGCTCGAACAGCGCGGGTGAGCTGTCGCCGCCGGCACGCTCCAGCAGAGCGAGGGCCGGATCGACGGCGCCCTCGGCCCGCAGCCGGTCGAGCCGGGCAAGCAGCAGCGTCGCGTCTTCGCCCGAGCCGCGCGGTGCGTCGGCCTCGGCCAGCAGCAACGTGTAGAGCAGCGCCCAGAGCGCCGGCACCGCCGGTTCGACCTCGGTCAGCAGCGGCGCGATCGTCTCGGCCTCGCTGTTCTGCCAGAGCCCGCGCGGCAGCCCGGTGACCGATGTCGGCAACAGTCCCACGGCATCGGGGACGGGCCCGCCGAGCGGCGAGACGTCGACCTCCGGGCGCGTGCCGGAACTGGCCACCGGCGGCTCGTCGCGCGGCGCGGCGGGGCGGGGGCCCTGGAACAGCGGATCGGGCCGCAGCACCAGGGGCGCATTGCCGCCGCCCTGGCCGTTCAGCCAGTCGATTGCCGACATCGGTGCATCCTGTGCCGACGCGGCCTGCGCGGCGACAATGGCTGCGATCAGGAGGGACTTACTGCGCATCGAGCTCCACGGGCGTGCGAATCTCCGTCTGGGGCGGAGAGAAGTCGGCGCCGAAGAACGGGCCGACGTAGGCATAGCCTACCAGCGCGATCCCGCCGAGTATGACAAGGATGAAGAGCCATTTGATGATACGTCCCATGCGTGCTGTCGTCCTGCCTCGTGCCTTTTTCTGAACTTATACCTAGCCTTTTCGGGAAACTCACGTCATTCACGGCCCTGAAAGGCAGAATTGGCGATGGATAGCCGAGATACAAGTGTGCAGGCGCTGAAGCTGAAAAAGACTGTCGTGCTCGTGGGAATGATGGGTGCAGGCAAGACCGCCGTGGGCCGGGCGCTCGCGCAGGCGTTGCACGTTCCGTTCCGCGATTCGGATGCCGAGATCGAGCGCGCCGCCAACATGACCATCGCCGAGATCTTCGCCCGCGACGGCGAGCCGTTCTTCCGTCAGAAAGAGGCGCAGGTGATCTCGCGCCTGCTCGACGGGCCGCCCGCGGTGCTGTCGACCGGCGGCGGCGCCTACATGCGCGAGACCAACCGCCGGATGATCACCGAGCGTGGCGTGGCGGTCTGGCTCGATGCCGAGCTGCCGGTGCTGTGGAACCGGGTGAAGCACAAGAACACCCGACCGTTGCTGCAGACCTCGGACCCGCGCGGCACGCTGCGCGAAATCTACGAGCAGCGGGTGCCGGTCTACGCGCTGTCGGATCTGAAGGTGCCCTCCGAGCAGGGCAAGAGCATCGAGGCGATGGCCGGGCGCGTGATCGAGGTTCTGAAGACCCGGCCCGACGTATTGCAGGAGGACGAATGACCATGACCGAAACCGTGCATGTGCCGCTGGGCGAACGCGCCTATGACGTGCGGATCGGGGCAGGGCTGCTCGAGCGCGCCGGCGCCGAGATCGCACCGCTGCTGCATCGCAAGCGGGTGGTCGTGGTCAGCGACGCCACCGTCGCCGCCGCCCACCTTCGGAACTTCGAGGCCGCGCTCTCCGCCGAGGGCATCGGCTGCGCCTCGCTGGAACTGCCCCCGGGCGAAGCGACCAAGTGCTGGGCGCAGCTCGAGCGCGTCGTCGAGTGGCTGCTGGAACAGAAGGTCGAGCGCCGCGATGTCGTCGTCGCCCTCGGCGGCGGCGTGATCGGCGATCTCGTGGGCTTTGCCGCCGCGATCCTGCGCCGGGGTGTGCGCTTCGTTCAGGTGCCGACCTCGCTGCTGGCGCAGGTCGACAGCTCGGTCGGCGGCAAGACCGGCATCAACTCGCCCGCCGGCAAGAACCTGATCGGCGCCTTCCACCAGCCGTCGCTGGTGCTTGCCGACATCGCCGTGCTCGACACGCTCACCGAGCGGGATTTCCTCGCGGGCTACGGCGAGGTGGTGAAATACGGGCTGCTCGGCGATGCTGCCTTCTTCGACTGGCTCGAGGCCAACGCCGACGCGATCACCGCGCGCGACCGCGAGGCGCTGTCCTACGCGGTGAAGCGCTCGGTCGAGATGAAGGCCGAGATCGTCGTGCGCGACGAGACCGAGCAGGGCGACCGCGCGCTGCTGAACCTCGGCCACACCTTCTGCCACGCGCTCGAGGCGGCGACCGGCTATTCCGACCGGCTGCTGCACGGCGAGGGCGTCGCCATTGGCTGCGCGCTTGCGTTCGAGCTTTCCGCGCGGCTGGGGCTGTGCGCGCAGGAAGATCCCTCGCGGCTGCGCGCCCACCTGCGCCGGATGGGGATGAAGACCGATCTCGCCGACATCCCCGGCGAACTGCCGGGGGCCGAGCGGCTGTTCGAGCTCATGGGGCAGGACAAGAAGGTCGTCGACGGGGCGATCCGCTTCATCCTCGCCCGCGGGATCGGGCAGGCCTTCGTGACCGCCGACGTGCCGCGCGAGACGGTGCTCGGCGTGCTCGAGGACGGGCTGGCGGCCCATCGCGCCGCCTGAGCCCAGACCGGAACAGAGACGAGCAGGAACCAACACCATGACCATCTTAATCTTCGGCAAGACCGGGCAACTGGCCACGGAACTGGCGCGTCGGGTGCCCGACGCCATCCAGCTTGGTCGCGACGAGGCCGATCTTTCCGATCCGTCGGCCTGCGGCGCCGCAATCCGCGACGCCCGGCCCGACGTGGTCATCAATGCCGCCGCCTACACGGCCGTCGACCGGGCCGAGGAGGAAGAGGCGCTCGCCACCACGATCAATGGCAAGGCTCCGGGCGCCATGGCGCTGGCCTGCGCCGAGCTCGGCATTCCCTTCGTGCACGTGTCGACCGACTATGTCTTCGACGGCAGCGGCGAGGCGCCCTTCACGACCAACCACCCGACCGCGCCGCTCGGCGCCTACGGTCGCAGCAAGCTCGCCGGCGAACTGGCTGTGCCGGCGGCCGGTGGGGCGCATGCCATCCTGCGCACGTCTTGGGTGTTCTCCGCCCATGGCGCCAACTTCCTCAAGACCATGCTGCGGCTCTCGGAGACGCGCGACCGGCTGACCATCGTCGACGACCAGATCGGCGGGCCGACGCAGGCCTCCGCCATCGCCGACGCCTGCCTTGCGATCGCGTCGCAGCTCGGGGACGATGCCGGCAAGAGCGGCATCTACCACTTCTCCGGTGCGCCCGACACCAGTTGGGCCGGCTTCGCGCGCGAGATCTTCGCGCAGGCGGGCCGCGAGGTCGAGGTCGTGGGCATTCCGTCCTCGGGCTATCCGACGCCCGCGAAACGGCCGCTGAACTCTCGTATGGATTGCAGCACGCTGTCGGTCTTCGGCCTCGAGCGACCGGACTGGCGCGAGGGCGTACGCGAGGCGCTGGCGGAGCTCGGCGTTCCCGGCTGATCGTGACGCCATGAGCCTGCGGGGCCATCTGTCGCAGCGTGGGAAAGACCCGCGCCGTGGCGAAACGTCCGCGCATGGCGCAAGCCGCGCTCAAATTGAGTAGATGGACCGGCTTCGTCAGGCGATCCCTTGCCGCCCACGCTGCCGGCTACCATCGGCGCCAATGTGACGTCGCGTTTCCCCCCTTGTGCGCGTGCCGTCAATCTTCTTTACCCCCGCTTGTCAGCAGTGGCCCGGAAACCGTCCGCTTTCGTCCTGCTCGCAGGTGGCGCTCGCATCGATTGTGTGGCGTCTTTCCCGGGTTAGTATAACGAGAACGGGGCGGTCCCGCCCCGGACCCCAGAAGGGAGGCGAAACGCCATGACCAGATTTACAGAACTCACGCTCTCCACCATCCTGTCCGTCGGCATCGCCGCCGCGGCCACGGCGCAGGAGACCCACCCCGAGACCGGCGTCGAGCTTGCCGACGACCAGACCTTCACCTACCGCATCCTCGACAACATCTCTTCGGTCGACCCGCAGATCGTCGAGGATACCGACGGCTCCGACGTGGTGCGCGACCTTTTCGAAGGCCTGCTGAACCAGGACGAGAACGGCGAACTGGTGCCCGGCGTCGCGACCGACTGGGAGGTCTCGGACGACAAGATGACCTACACCTTCCACCTGCGGGACGACGCGAAGTGGTCGAACGGCGACCCGGTGACCGCAGGCGATTTCGTCTACGCATGGCGCCGCGCGGCGGACCCGGCAACGGCCTCGCCCTACCAGTGGTTCATCTCGCTGATGTCGCTCGAGAACGGTGACGCGGTCGTCGCCGGTGACGCGGCCCCCGAAGAGCTCGGCGTCGAGGCAATCGACGACCGGACGCTCGAGGTGCGGCTTTCGGCGCCGCTGCCCTACTTCCCGCAGATGGTCGTGCACTCGACGACCTTCCCGTCGCCCCAGAAGGTGATCGAGGAATATGGCGAGGCATGGACCAAGCCCGGCAACATCGTCAGCAACGGCGCCTACGTGCTGACCGAGATGAACCCCGGCGAGTCCATCGTGCGCGAGAAGAACCCCGAGTACTGGGACGCCGAGAACGTCATCCTCGACAAGTCGGTGGCGCTGATCATCAACGACGAGAACGTGGCCCTGACCCGTTACAAGGCCGGCGAGCTCGACATGACCGACATTCCCGCAGGCCAGTTCCCGCGCCTCAAGGAAGAATACGGCGACGAGGCGCACAGCTTCCCGAAGCTTTGCAACTACTACTACACCTTCAACCTGTCCGACTCGGCCCCCGAGGCGTTCAAGGACCCGAAGGTGCGCAAGGCGCTGTCGCTCGCGGTCGACCGCGACATCATCGTCAACAACGTGATGGCCGGTGGCCAGCCGCCCGCCTATGTCTTCACCCCCGAGGCGACCGCGGATTTCTCCGCGCCGGACCTCGAGATCATGGACATGACGCAGGCCGAGCGTGACGAGAAGGCCCGCGAACTGCTGGCCGAGGCCGGCTACGGCTCCGACAACCCGCTCTCCTTCGACATGGTCTACAACACCTCCGAGGCGCACGAGAAGGTGGCCGTCGTGCTGGCGCAGATGTGGAAGCAGAAGCTCGGCGTCGAGGTCCAGCTCTCCAACATGGAGTGGAAGGTCTTTCTCGAGGAGCGCGGCAACCAGAACTTCGAGCTGGCCCGCGGCGCATGGTGCGGCGACTACAACGAGGCGTCGACCTTCCTCGACCTGCTCGAGAGCTCCTCGGGCTACAACGACGGCAAGTATTCCAACCCGGAATACGACCAGCTGCTCGAGGACGCGCTGACCGCCGAGGACACCACGCCGCTCTACACCGCGGCCGAGGAGATCCTTGCCGAGGACATGCCGGTCATCCCGCTCTACCACTACGCGGGCGTCTACATGATCGACGACGACCTCAAGAACTTCCCGGTGAACAACATCCAGTTCAACTGGTACTCCAAGGACCTCTACAAGGCCGCCGAGTAAACCCTGCCGCATGCCCCGCCCGCCACGCGCCGGGCGGGGCAACACCTGAACGGAATTCCCTGACATGCTGATCTACGTGATCCGGCGGCTTCTGGTCGCCATTCCTACGATTCTGCTTCTGGTGATTGCCGCCTTTGCCATGATGCACCTGGCGCCGGGCGGTCCCTTCACCTCGGAGCGTCCGCTTCCGCCCGAAGTGCTCGCCAACATCGAAAGCCGCTACGGGCTCGACCAGCCGCTGTGGAAACAGCTCTGGGACTACTTCGCCAATATCCTGCTGCATTTCGATTTCGGCCCGTCCTTCGTCTACAAGGACCGGGACGTGAACGACATCATCGCGACCGGCTTCCCGATCTCGCTGACCTACGGCTCGCTGGCCTTCCTCGCCGCGAGCATCGTCGGCATCGCGCTCGGCATCGCCGCCGCGATCCGCCACAACACCTGGATCGACTACATCGCCGTGAGCCTCGGCATCGCGGCGCAGGCGCTGCCGAACTTCATCATGGGCCCGATCCTGATCCTGACCTTCACGCTCTGGCTCGGCCTGCTGCCGGGCGGCGGCTGGAACGGCGGGCAGTGGGAATATCTCATCATGCCGGTGATCGCGCTCTCGACCTCCTACATGGGGTCCATCGCACGGATCACCCGCTCGTCGATGCTCGAGGTGATGAACGCCAACTTCATCCGCACCGCCCGCGCCAAGGGGCTGCCGCAGCGCGCCATCATCTGGCGCCACGCGATGAAGCCGACGCTGCTGCCGGTGATCTCGTATCTCGGGCCGGTGTTCGTCTACGTGCTGACCGGCTCGGTCTTCGTCGACCTCTACTTCTCCACCGGCGGTCTGGGCCAGGCCTACGTGAACTCCGCCCTGACCCGCGACTACGCGGTGCTGCTGGGCGTGACGATCCTTTACGGCGCGCTGACCGTCATCGTGAACCTCGTGACCGACCTCGCCTACGCGTGGTTCGACCCCAAGATCCGGTACTGACATGCGCTTCTTCGGAAAATCAGAAAAGACCGCGGCGCTGGCCGGTGAGATCACCGATTTCACCGCCGTGCGCGGCCGCTCGCTGTTCCGCGACGCGATGAACCGCTTCCTGCGCAACAAGGCGGCGATGGCCAGCGTGGTCATCCTCGTGCTCATCATCGCCTTCGTGCTCTTCGGCCCGCTGTTCTCGCAGTGGTCCAACGAGGAGATCGACTGGGTGGTGATGGGCGATGTCGCCGGCATGGGCGGCCCGTCGCTCGAGACCGGCCATTTCTTCGGCGTCGACGATCTTGGCCGCGACCTCTACGCGCGCACCATCCAGGCGACGCGCACCTCGCTGCTGGTGGGGCTGATCGGCGCCGCCATGGCGCTGGTCGTCGGCACCTTCTGGGGCGTCGTCGCGGGCTACTTCGGAGGCAAGCTCGACAGCGCCATGATGCGCGTGGTCGACATCCTGCTCGCCATTCCGCTGACGCTGGTGCTGATCCTGATCCTCGTGATCGCCGGTCGCAGCTTCGTGGCGCTGTTCCTCGGCCTCGGCGCGGTGTCGTGGCTGACCATGAGCCGCATCGTCCGCGGCCAGACGCTCACGCTCAAGGGGCGCGAGTTCATCGAGGCCGCCCGCGCCACCGGCGTTTCGGAGGGCCGCATCATCCTGCGCCACATCCTGCCGAACCTCGCGGGTGTCGTGATCGTCTACGCCTCGCTGCTGGTGCCCGAAATGATCCTTGCCGAGAGCTTCATCTCGTTCCTCGGCCTCGGCATCTCCGAGCCCAACACCTCGCTCGGCCGGCTCATCGCCGAGGGCGCCGGGACCATGGCCTACGGCACCCTGTGGCAGCTGCTGTTCCCGCTCTTCTTCTACGTCGCGCTGATCATCTCGATGTTCTTCGTGGGTGACGGCCTGCGCGACGCGCTCGACCCGAAGGACCGCTGACATGACCGTGCTTTCCGTATCTGACCTCAAGGTCGCCTTCGACACGCCCGACGGCGAGGTGCAGGCGGTCAAGGGTGTCTCGTTCGACATCTCCGAGGGCGAATGCCTCGGCATCGTCGGCGAGAGTGGCTCGGGCAAGAGCCAGAGCTTCATGGCCGCGATGGGCCTTCTGCCGCCGAACGGGCGGGCAATGGGCTCGGTGCAACTGGGCGGCCGCGAGATCCTGAACCTGCCGGTGGGCAAGCTCAACGCGGTGCGAGGCGCCGACGTGGGCATGATCTTCCAGGATCCGCTGACCGCGCTGACGCCGCATCTCAAGATTGGTGCGCAGATGGCCGAGGTGCTGCGCATCCACAAGGGAATGCGCGGCAAGGCGGCGCGGGCGCATTGTCTCGACTGGCTCAACCGCGTCCACATCCCCGAGGCCGAACGCCGACTCGACCAGTATCCACACGAGCTGTCGGGCGGCATGCGCCAGCGGGTGATGATCGCGCAGGCGATGCTCTGCGAGCCGAAGCTGCTGATCGCCGACGAGCCGACGACGGCCCTCGACGTGACGGTGCAGGCCGAGGTGCTGGACCTGATGGCGCGGCTGCAGCACGAGCTGGGCACCGCCATCGCGCTCATCACGCACGACATGGGGGTGGTCGCGCGCATGTGCGACACGGTGAAGGTCATGCGCAAGGGCAGCTTCGTCGAGGCCGGCCCGGTCGAACGCATCTTCAATTCGCCGGAACACGATTACACCCGCAAGCTGCTCGAGGCGATGCCGCGCATCGACAGTGGCGAGGCACCGGGGCGCATCGAGGGCAAGCCGATCCTCGAGGTCGACGACCTGAAGGTGCATTTCGACATCCACCAGAAGGGCGGGCTGTTCGGTCGCAAGGTGCCGCTGAAGGCGGTGAACGGCGTGAGCTTCGGCCTGCGCGAGGGCGAGACGCTGGGCATCGTCGGCGAGTCGGGTTGCGGCAAGTCCACGCTGGCGCGCGCCGTGCTGCAGCTCATCGAGCCCAGCGACGGCACGGTGTCCTGGCTCGGCAAGCCGCTGACCGATCTCGACCGCGCCGCGCTGAAGCGCGAGCGCAAGGACCTGCAGATCGTCTTCCAGGATCCGCTGGCCAGCCTCGATCCGCGGCTGACGATCTCGGATTCCATCGCCGAGCCGCTCCAGACCCACCGCCCCGACATGACTGCCCGCGAGCGGCGCGAGGCGGTGCTGGCGATGATGGAGCGCGTCGGCCTCGAGACGGTGATGTACAACCGCTACCCGCACGAGTTGTCGGGCGGTCAGAACCAGCGTGTCGGCATCGCCCGTGCGATGATCACGCGGCCCCGGCTCATCATCTGCGATGAGGCGGTCAGCGCGCTCGACGTGTCGATCCAGGCGCAGATCGTGCAGCTGCTGAAGGATCTTCAGGCCGAATTCGGCATGTCGATGCTGTTCATCAGCCACGACCTGTCGGTGGTGCGGGCGATCTCGAACCGGATCATGGTGCTCTACCTCGGCCGCATCGTCGAGCTGGGCGACGCGGGTCCGGTCTGCGACGCGCCGCGCCATCCCTACACGCAGGCACTGATCTCGGCGGTGCCGGTGCCGGACCCCGAGGCGGAGCGCTCGCGCCGGCGCATCCGCATTCCCGGAGAGCTGCCGTCGCCGCTCGATCCGCGCGCCTCGCTGCGGTTCCTGCGGTCGCGGCTGGATGCCGGCGAAGAGGACTACGTGCCGCAACTGCGGGACGTGGGCGGCGGCCATCTCGTGGCCGAGCACGATCCGCTCGACCGACTGCTCGCCCGCGCCGAGGGCTGACGACCAGGGACGCGGGCAGGGGTTGCCCGCGTCATCCGCGCCGCTCAGGCGTCGGCGTTTTCCCGGATCTGCAATACGCGACCGCCAAGGTCGCGAAAGGCGCGCTGGCGGCAGGTCAGCACGATGATCTGCAGATCGCCCGCCTGCCGGTGCAGCGCGTCGAACATCCGCTCGATCCGGTCGTCGTCCGTGAAGACCAGCGCGTCATCCAGGATCACCGGCGCCATGCGGCCCGCATCGGCCAGCATCCGCGCGAAGGCAAGCCGCACCAGCAGCGCGATCTGTTCCTGCGTGCCACCGGACAGGATGTCGAGCGGTTCGGTCTGGCCGTCGCGGATCAGCCCGTCGGGCAGCAGCGAGTCCTCGGCCCACGTCAGCTCGGCGTCCGGCCAGAGCAGGTTGAGAAGCGGCTTCAACTCCTTGGCGATGGGCGCGAAATAGCGCTCGCGCGCCTCGGTCCGGGCAGCGGTCAGCGCCTCCTGCAGCCGGGTGAGCACCGCGACCTCGTGCTCGATCCGCGCGAGGTCGGCCTGCGCCGCGGCGAGCGCCTCGCCGGTTTCCGCAAGCCGTTCCTCGACCGCGTCCCCCGAGGCACTGCGGATCCGCTCGTCGAGCGCGGCAAGCTCGGGCTTCAGCGTCTCGATCTGCGCGCGGGCACTGTCCTCGACCGATTGGGCGCGGGTCAGCGCGGCCTTCGCGGCGGCGAGATCGGGTGCCGCCGCGCGTTTTTCCGCAAGCTCGGCCTCGGCAAGCTGCAACGTCTGACGGGCGTCCTCGGCGGCGGCGGCGAGCGTGTCCGCGTCGCCGTCGAGCGCCGCAAGCTCGGTCGCCGCGCGGGCCTGCCGGTCCTGCGCCTGTCCCAGAAGCGTGTCGGCGCGGGTCTTGTCGGAGCGCGCGGCAGAGAGCCGTTCGGCGGCAAGGGTGAGCGCGGCGCGGGCCGTTTTCTCCGTTTCGCGCGCCGTCTCGCAGGCTGCCGTCGCCGTGGCTGGATCCGGGGCGTTGTCGGTGTCTTCCGGCTTGGGCAGGCGGGCAAGCTGGTCCCGCAGCGGGTCGAGCCCGTCTGGCGCGAGGCTTTCGAGCACCGCGCGCGCCTCGCCGTGGCGGGTCTCGGCGGCCTTGCGCGTCGCGGCTGCCTGCAGCGCGTCGTCGAGACTGTCGAGCCCGTGCCGGTCCAGCACCTCACGCAGCGCGCGTTCGGCGTTTTCGACCGCATCGCTGCCGCCGGTCTCGGGCGGGCGGATCTCGAGTGCGCCGATGCCGTCGATCTCGATCCGCGCGGCGTGGGTCAGGGGCAGGGCGCTGCCGTCGGGCATCTCGGTGCCGTCCATGGACAGCCGCGCCGCGCCGCTATAGCGCGCCGTGATCTGCGTGGCGCTGGCATCGCGCGCCGCGCGCGCCGCGGCCAACCCGGCCGCCAGCGTCTCGATGTGCTGAAGGTCGGCGTCGCCCAGGCCCCGGATCGCGGCCTTGGCCGCTTCCATCGTCTCGCGTGCGGCCTCGGCCTGCTTGATGCGCGCGCCAAGCTCCTGCCGCCGCTCGGCGCCGTCGCGGGCCAGCTGAGCCCGCTCGGCGCGGCGCCGGTCGGCCTCGGCGCGTTCCAGCGATTGCGACGCCTCGCGCAGGGCCGTGTCGGCCTCGACCTGCGCGCCGGCCGCTTCGTCATGGGCCGTGCGGGCGGCCTCTGCCTCGGTCGTGGCGGCTGTCACGAGCGCTTTGCAGTCTTCCTGTTCCTTCAGCGCCTTGCGCAGCCCGTCCAGACGAGCCTGCGCGTTGCTCGCGGTGAGCCGAGCCATCTCGACGCGACGGGCAAGGCTCTCGACCTGCTCCGCGTGACGTTCGGCCAGCGCATGGGCGGCGCGCGCCTCCTCGAGCCGGGTCCGGCGCGCCTCCGAGGCATCCGGATCTGTCAGCTCGGAAAGTGTCCGCCGCGCGGCGTTGCGTGCCTTCAGCGCCGCGTGCAGCTCACCGGTAAGCCGGTCGAGACGATCATGCCGCTCCGTCAGCTCCGACACGAGATCCTGCGCGGCCTTCCACGGACCACCGACCTTGGGGCGCCCGGTGCCGGTCGCGTAGAGTCCGAGCTCTTCCTGGCAGCGTTTCAGCGCCGCATCCATTCGGCGCCCGCCGGTCATCGCCTCGACCTCTTCGCTGACCGAGGACATGAGATCGCGCCGCGCCTCCAGCGCCGCGGCCTTTTCCTTGTTCGAGCCATCGGTGAGCGCCGTCAGGCCCTGGCGCACCCAGATCAGCCCGGCAGGGCCGCCCGCATCCTGCCCGAGCGCCCGGGCGATCCAGTCCTCGGCGGCGTCGGCCTGCGCGATGAGCCGCCCGTCCTGATGGACCGTGGCGGCAGGCTTCTGGAACCACCGCTTGGCGATGGTGAACCGGCCGGCGTCGGTCTCGATCTCGACCGAGATCTCCGGCGCGCCGCCGGAATGCGGACGCAGTGCCTTCATCTCCTTGTCGCCGCTGCCATGCGCCTTGAAGAAGAGCGCGTGCAGGGCATCGAAGAGCGTCGACTTGCCGAACTCGTTGGGTTCGCTCAGCACGTTCAGCCCGTCGCCGATGCCGTCGATCCGCATGGTCGACGTGAAGCGACGGACGTTGGTCATTTCGATGGCGCGCAGCTTCATTCCGAGGCCTCCCTGACATAGGCGTAGAGCCGCGCGAGCGCGTCGCGTGCGGCAGCACGCTCGTCGGGGCCCAGCGTCTCGGCCTCCGCGTCCTGCACCAGCGCCTCGGCGGCAAGGCGCAACGCGCCGCCCCCCCGGTCGATGCGGTCGAGGTCGGTGTCGTCATACTGCGTGCCGAGCGCCTCGGTGCGCAGCTCGAAATGGGCGAACTCGGGGGCCGCCCGCGTCGCCGCAGCCTCGAGCTCTGCCTGGTCGGCCAGACCGGCCCATCCCGAAACAACGACTCGCAGCAGGATGTCGCGGCGCCCGCCGACGGGCAGCACCGCGTTCAGTGCTGCGGCGGCATCCTGCCTCGGGTGCAGGGTGAGCGGCACTTCGGTCCAGAGAAACTGGCCTACCTCGATCGTCTCGACCTGCGGCGGGCTGCCGGGGGCGTCGAGCGTCACGCAGAGGCAGCTTCCGCGCGTGCCGTGCTTGAACCGGTCCTGCTCGGGGCTGCCGGGATACTGCACGCGCGGCGACACCTCCATGCGCCCATGCCAGTCGCCCAGCGCGAGGTAGTCGAGCCGCGCGCTGCGATCTCGGTCCGGCGCGATCACCTCGCCGCTCTCGGTGAAATCGGTGATGCCGCCGTGGGCGAGGCCGATGCGCAGCTGGCCGTCTTCGCTTGCCATGCCCACAAGCGCCTCGGTCGGGTCGCTGCCGCCGGCGCGGTAGGCGACGGGGCAGGGCAGCAGCATGGCGCCATCGCCCATGAGACAGGGGGCGGCCTCGGTGACGGCCCGCACGTTGGGCGGGGCGGTGTCGCGGATCATCTCCCAGAGGGGTTCCGCATCGCGCAGGTTATCGTGGTTGCCGGGCAGCAGCCACCATGTCGCCTCCGGGGTCTCGCCCATCGCCGCCAGCGCCTGTCGGACGATCGAGGGCGAGGGCGTCGCCGTGTCGAAGGTGTCTCCTGCGAGCAGCACATGCGTCGCGCCCCTGTCCCGGGCGATCTCTCCCAGCCGGACGATTGCGCCGTGCCGGGCTTCCATCAGGCGTCCGCGGATGTTGCCGTCGGCCGCCTGCGGAATGCTGGCGAACTTCCGCCCGAGGTGCAGGTCGGAGGCATGCAGGAAGCGGAAGGTCATGCGGTCTCCTGTGAGGATTTCGGGCAATCGCCTGCCGGATGACGCTCGCATGGATGAGGGACGGAATTGGTCATGGGGCGGAGAGGTCCTTGCGAACTGGGTCTTGTGTCGAAGGACTTGACCGTGAACATTTCCGGATTTCAAGCCCGCGTCTGCGCCGCGCTACGGGCCGCCACCTTGAGACGAGCATACCTCCCGCGCCGGTGGCCACGAAGCCGGATAGTTTCGAAAGCGGCCGGTCTCGTGAGAACAGTCGCCGACGTTGCGCAGGGAGCGCAGGTGACCCGGGCGGGGCTTGCTGGAGGCTCCAATTCTCGAGTGGATCTGGAGCCACCCTGAGCGAGACCACGAACCTGTGCTTCCTTGGTCCATCGAAGAAGATTTTTTCGCCATGCTTCCCCGATCAGTGCCTCACCACTTTCTCTCTAGGTACGCATGGGCATCCGGCTTGGCGGCCAAATCCCCAGGCGACATGCCATCTTTGCGAGGGGGCCTGACGGCCTTGTTCGGTGAGAATGATGAGGGGCAGGCCCATGGAGGCCGTCCGGGTCCGCCAGGCATTCGGTGAAGCCAGGCGCCGGACCGCGCTGCGGGAGCCAGTGTTTGCGAGATGATCCAATATGACTTCACCGCCTTCTGAAGAGCGGTTGTCCTCGGGCAGTCGACCGAGGCAGGGGAAACGAAAGATGCATATAATGGCGCATTGCTCGCTCGACCATGGTGCCGAGAGAGCCGGCAGACATCCGGAGTCGCGTACTGTCAAAAGGCGACCAGCAAGGCTCCCATGATCGCCGTTGCCACTATCGCATAGCCTCCGTCGATCGCTGTCAGCCCGAGGGGGCGCCCCTCTGCGAGATTTTGAACCCAGAGGAACGGGGCAATGAAAAACAGGCCGACCCCCATTCCGGCCACAAGCCCGAGCGGCAGGTTGGAGGTCAGACCCGAAACGAAGAAGATGTGGCGCAGAAAGCCGGCGATCAGGATCATTGCGCCAAGGGTCGCGACCAACAGGACAGCGCCCGTCCTGTTCGGTCGAGTGCCAGCCAAAGTCCTGCGACGTGGTCCGAACCAAGCATACCAAGCAAGCCCCGAAGCCCACGCGGCGACCCCCGCCAGTATCACGTTCGCAAAACTCATCCCTGCCTCCTGTTCTGATCGGATGACACTACTGGCCGTCGGGGAAATCTGCGCTCATGGTCAGGTCTTTCACCGCGTCGAACTGGTCTTTCAACTCATCAAGGCGGCGCGACAGGGTGCCATGCGCATAGGAGCCGAGGGGCAGGCGTAGCGGCGGCCTCTCCCGCGCCGCAACCTGTCGCAAGATCGCGGCGGCGCGCGCTGGATCGCCTTTCTGGGTGCCGCTGTCCTCCTGCAGGATGCGGCGCAGGCGCCCGGCGGTGGGCGCGTAATCGTCGATTTCCGTCTGCGGTGTGCTGGCAGAGCGACCGGCCCAGTCGGTTCGGAAGCCGGAAGGTTCGACGATCGTGACCTTGATGCCAAGGGGCTCCACTTCCTTGTAAAGGCTTTCCGACAGCCCCTCGACTGCGAACTTGGTGGCGCAGTAATACCCCAAGGTCGGATGGGCGGTCATTCCGCCGATGGAGGAAAAGTTGAAGATATGACCGGCCCGGCGCGCCCGCATCCCGGGCAGAACCCGGCGGGTCAGGGCAGCGAGGCCGAAGACGTTGACCTCGAACTGGCGGCGGATTTCGGCGTCCTCACCTTCCTCGATGGCGGCGAAATAGCCGTAGCCTGCGTTGTTCACCAGCACGTCGATGCGGCCGAAATGCGCCTCGGCCTGTGCCACGGCGCTTTCGATCTGGTCGGGCTTCGTCACGTCCAGCTCCAGCGCGAGCGCGATCTGTTCATGCCCTTCGACTAGGTCGGCAATGCTGCCCGGGCGGCGGGCGGTGACGACCGTGCGGATGCCTTCGGCCAGAAGCTGTTTCACGATCTCCCGACCGAACCCGGTCGAGCAGCCCGTGACGAACCAGACGGGGGTCTCATTGCTCATTTGACGTCTCTCACTGATCATAAGGGGATGCGCGGCGGGCCGGGACGATGCGCCCCGGCCCGCTTTCAGGCCTTAATTGTCCAGCCCGGCCTGCGCCCAGAGAAGCCCGCGGAACAGGCTTTCGGCGCGCGGGTCGATGTAGGGCGCGACGGTGCTTTCCAGATCCAGGTGCATGGCCTGACGGGCCTCGGTGTCGTAGGCGGGCCAGTCGGGCAGGCCGGGAGCCGAGGGCACACCCGTCTTGGCAAACTGCACCCACGCCTCCGAGACAGTTTCGGCCAAGGCCGCCACCTCGTCTCCGCCACCCGTCATGATGACGCCCGCGTCGGTCGTGGCATTGTCGAAGACGAAGGGGATCTCGATCGTGTGCGGCGAGTAGAGCTTGCCATCCATGATCGGAGTCATCCAGTTGAAGCGGTAGGCATAGACCGGCGCATTGGCAGAGCGCGCCCGAACGTCGAGGACCTCGTTCGAGAGGGTGCCCATCATGTAGTCCGAGAACAGGCGGAACCAAAGTGCGGACGGCTCGTAGTCGGGGAAATCACGCCGGTAGGTCTCCAGCAGCCAGGGGCCGTTGTCCTCTCCGAACATGCCCATCACGCGGGTTTCCAGCCCGGCGGCGTCAAGGTTGTAGGCCGCCTCGTCCTGCAGCATGAACAGCGTGAACTCGGTGCCGGTGTGGCCGACCATCACCGGCACGTCGCTGCCAGCGGGGGCCGTGTCAGGGTCGTAGACATGACGGGTGATGAAGTCGCCGTCGATGACCGGCCAGAACCCCGAGGGGAAACCCGGCGCGCCGCTCATCATGCCGCCAAGGTCCGCCTGCACGGCGCGCTCGGCCTCAAGCACCTGTTCCATGGTGACGTCGTTCAGGGCCTCGGGGGCCTCGGTGGATATACCGAGCGCACCCAGCATCTTGCGCGCGATATCGTCGGCAGCCTCGGGCGTGTGGAAACGGGTCAGCGGGCCGCTTTGAACGATGGCGCGGTGGAACAGCCCCCTGGCCGATGGCACGCCCAGCAGCGTGTTCACCTTCCAGCCGCCGCCCGATTCCCCGAAGATCGTGACCGTGTCCGGATTGCCGCCGAACCCCGCGATGTTGCCTTGCACCCATTCCAGCGCGGCGACCATGTCCTTGACCGACAGGTTGTCGCTCTCGCCCCACTTGCCACCGAGGATGCGGCTGAAATCGGTCAGCCCGTGCGCCCCCAGCCGATGGTTGATCGTCACGACGACCACGTCGCCCCGGCTGGCCAGGTTGGTGCCATCGTAGATCGCGCAGGAGCCGGAGCCGCTTTGCCAGCCGCCACCGTGCAGCCAGACCATGACCGGCAGGCCCTCGGCGTCCTCGGGCGCCCAGATGTTCAGCGCTAGGCAGTCGTCCCCGGCCTCGACATAGTCGGGCGGGGCGAAGGCGGGGGTGACCGGGGTGCCGTCGACCGGTTCCGGGCCTTGCGGGGCGGTATCGGCGTGGCGGTCAGCGACATAGGGGTCGGTCCATGGCGCGACAGGTTGCGGCGGAAGAAAGCGGTTCTCTCCCGCGATGGACTGCGCGTAGGGAATGCCGAGGAAGCGGGCAACGCCGTTTTCGGCGACGCCCTGCACCGCGCCGCTGACGGTATCGACCAACGGAGCCGCGGATTGCGCGCGCAGCCGGATCGGCAGGGCGGCCAGGGTCAGAGCAGCGCCGGTGCCGGCAAGCATCGCACGGCGGCTGGGACGGAAATCGGAAGTCACGGGTTTCATGATTGTCTCCTTCGTCGCGGCCGGTCGTGCCGGTCTGCTCGGGTGAAAGGTCCGCCGCCCTGCCGGGCGGCGGCAGGTGTCAGCGGGCGGGCGTGACGCAGGCGAAGCTGTCGATCGACGCCGCGTCGCCGCCCGTGTATTCGGCCGTGGCCGGGTAGGCGCAGACCGGCATCTCGCGGCCCGGCATGGAGGGGGCAGAAGCCGGCATCTGTTCCGGCGCTTCGCCGCTCTCATGCCAGTCTTCCAGCAGGGTCAGCGGATCGAAATCCTCGAAGGCGGGTCCGCCGCCGCAATGTGTCATGCCGGGCACCACGAAGAGCCGGGCGAAATCATCGCCGGTGTCCTCGGTCGCTTCGTCATACCAGCGGGTGATGTCACGGGCCGAGAAGATCGGATCGGCGGCGCCCTGGAAGATCACCATCTTCCCGCCGCGCGCGGCATAGGTCGTCAGGAATGTCTCATCCGCGTCGAAGTAGCCGCCGACGTCCGCCACGGCGCGCGCCAGGTCGCCGAAGTCGGGATCGGCAGGCACCTGTTGCGGGGGCGTCATGAAGACGGCGCCGGTCGACGGCACGCTCAGCGTCTGGTGCATCGCGGGTCGCTCGGCGGTGCCCAGCTTCCACGCACGCCAGCCGTCCGAGCCGATCCCCGGATCCCAGGGCCAGCCGGTATAGACCGGGTCGCCCGCGCTATCTTTTGCACCGCCCATGATGGCCAGCAGCGCGTCCAGCTTGTTATCCGGCAGCTGCCCACGCAGCGCCTGCGCGTCGAAGTCGCACTGGCCGTAGGCGGCGACCACCCCGTCCTCCAGCCCGTCCAGCGCATCGCACCGGGCCAGCACCTCGTCGGAAACGAGGTTCAGATCCTCGGGCGTCAGGGCGGCATGAAGCTGTCCTTCGGGGGCGATCGGCATCAGCTGTTCGACATCCCAGACGGCGCCGACCGCGGCCCGCGACAGGTGAAAGCCGGGGTTGCCCACGACCACGCCGTCGAACTCCAGCGGGAAACGCTGCGCGGCCATCATCGCCTCGCGGCCGCCGTTGGAACAGCCCATGAAATACGACTGATCGGGCGCGCCCTCGTAATAGGCCCGGATCAGCGACTTTGCCGTGCCGGTCACCTTGCCGATGGAGGCATAGGCCAGGTCCAGCCGCGCCTGCTGGTCGGCGGTGAAGTCGAGGTTCATGCCGTTGTGGCCGCCGTCCATGCTGACCACGGCGTATCCCCGCGCCAGCGCCGGTGTCGCTGTCGATCCGGTCGAGGGGATGGCTCCGATGGCCGGCGCAATGAAACCGTCGGTGCCGCCACCGCCCTGGAACAGGAACCGGCCGTTCCAGTCCTCGGGCATCCGCAGCTGGAAGCGGATGCCATACTGGTTGCCGTCCGCACCGGTACGGTCCTCGATCTTGCCCTCTACCAGGCAATGCGCGCCGACCTCGACCGGGCGGGGCGAGCCGCCGGTCATGGCGCTCATCGGATCGGGCGGCAGGGTGCCGCTGCCTTGCGGGCTCGCGGTGCGGATTTGGGTCGACGGCAGGTCAATCCCGGAGAGGGCTGCGCAGGCATCATCCGACTGGGCAAGGGCCGGGCCGGCCAAGGCCGTCGTGCCGAGCAGGGCAAGGGTTTGTAGATGGGTCTTCATGGCGTTTTCCGTCTTGGTCTTTTTTCCGGTGTCAGGCGTAGGTACCGCCGGTACGGTCTTCCGAGATTTTCCAGAGAGCGGCGGTGATCAGCACGTGCCTGCCGGTCTGATCCGGGACGTTTCGTTCGGTCCAATTGACTGCCATGGTTTCGCGCCCCCTCGCGCCACATCCGTCAGTGCCTTAGCATTTTCCACCAAGACGTGCATATAAATGACTTGCGGTCAAATAAGTGGTGACCGGCGGTCAGCTATCAAGAGCGGACATCGGATCAAGGAAGGAAATCGACATGGTCCTGCCGAAAAACAGGCAACGTGCGCGGTCGGACAGCGAGAAAGAGGCGCGGCGCGATGCGATCCTCAAGGCGGCGCAGCGCCTGATTGGCAGGGTCGGGATCGACGGCATGACGATGAACGCCCTTGCGGCCGAGGCCGGGGTGTCCAAGGGCACGCTCTACATCTACTTCAGCAGCAAGGAAGGACTGCTGCTCGCACTCTTCGTCGATGCGATGGCGCAGGTTGTCGCGATCATCGAAGCAGAGGCGAATGCCGACACGTTGATCGAGGTCATGGGCCGCGCGCCGACCGAAGCTCCGCTGTTCGTGCCGCTTCTGGCCCGGCTGGTGGCGGTGATCGAAGCCAATGTGCCGGACAATTCGCTCTTTGCGGAGAAGCGGAAGATGCGTGACATGGGTCAGCGCGTCGCCACCGTCATCGCGCAGGTGACCGGGGCGCCGGAGCACAAGGCGCGCGAGGCCAGCATGGCGCTCATGCTGACGATGCAGGGGGCGGCGCAGTTCGACATCTCCGCGCGGCGGGATCTTTCGTCGGTGCCGGAAGACATGCGCCCCATGTTCGAAGGCCAGTCTTTCTGCAAATCCTTCCCCGCGGCCGCTCGGTTGATCCTGTCGGGGGTCACGTCGGATGGCCGGGCCTGAGGAACTCAGACCGTCGCGCTGTCTCCGATGAGGCGTTTCAGGTCCTTGGATGGGGCCAAGCCAAACATGCGGGCGTATTCGCGGCTGAACTGCGAGGGGCTCTCGTAGCCGACAGCAAAGGCTGCACGGGCAATCTCCGTTCCTGAGATGATTGCGCGCCGGGCGGCCTGAAGACGCAGGGCCTTCTGGTATTGCAGGGGGCTCATTCCTGTGGCGGCGCGGAAATGGCGGTGGAAGGACGCGATGCTCATCCCGGCGCAATTGGCCATGTCCTGCACCGGAACGCTTTCGTCGAGATGGGTGCGGATCCAGGTCAGCGCCCGGCGTACCTGCGTGAGCTTGGGGTCCGACGCGACGATCTGGTGCAGGGCGGCGGCCTGCGGCCCCCGTAGAAGCCTATAGAGCAGTTCGCGCTGGATCAGCGGACCCAGAACCGCGGCGTCCTCGGGGGCATCTTTCAGGGCAAGAAGGCGCGCGCAGACCTCGGTAAGACCATCGGCGATCGGACCGAAGGCATAGCATTTGCCCCGTTCGGCCGTGACCTGGGGCGCATCGGCCAGTAGTTCGGCCAGGGCATCACGCCGAAGGGCGACGCGGATGGCGAGGTAGGGCGCATCAAGGCTGGCCCGGGTGACCCGGCCCGTCACAGGCAGGTCGATGGACCCGACGAAGCAGGTGCCCGGCGCATAGTCCAGAATGGCCTGCCCGATGGTGACCTCCATTTCGCCCTGCAACACGATCACGGCCATCGGCTCATAGAACATGGCCATTCGGGTGTCTGTCGATCTGGCTGACAAAAGGGTCACGCCATCCAGAAGGTCGACCGCATCCTTCTGTGCGACGATCCCGGCTGCGCGCGCGGCCAGTGCGGAGATGTCTTCGGGCAAGTGGGCCTCCAGCCGGTTTGATCGGATCAGGCAAGTATCCGAGAGAATGCATGATGGCGCCCCAAGATCGTATGCATACCTTCCCATTGCAAGACAGGGTGTTGCGCTTGCTTGTCACAAGATGGCGCGCGCGGACCTTCGGGGCGTGATCGAAGCCGGGATGTCCAGATCGGGCAGGCGCACCCTGTCACACCTGACACCAAAGACCCTGCGCGGGCGCGCCCCGCAGGCAAGACATGGAGATCATATCATGGCAGACCGCATCAAGGTCGGTTTCATCGGCCTCAACCCTGACAGCAACTGGGCCTTCAACGCGCATCTTCCGGCGCTGAAGACGCTGACCGACGATTTCGAGATCGTCGGCGTTGCAAACAGCACACCCGAAAGCGGTCAGCTCACGGCCGAGGCGCATGGGCTGACAGCCTTCGACACGCCCGCAGACCTCGTCGCCTCGGACCAGATCGACCTCGTCGTCGTCACGGTCAAGGTGCCCTACCACTTCGAACTGGTCAGCCTCGCGCTGAACGCTGGCAAGCATGTCTATTGCGAGTGGCCGCTTGGCAACGGGCTGGATGAAGCGCGGAAACTCGCGGCTCTGGCCGAGGAAAAGGGCGTTGTCGCCGTTGCCGGCACCCAGGCGCGTGCGGCGCTCGAAGTGGAGCATCTGAAGACGCTGATTGCCGATGGCTATGTCGGGCGCGTGCGGTCGACCTCGCTGATCGGGTCGGGCGGAAACTGGGCGAACACGACCTCCGCAGCGCTCTACTACCTGTTCGACAAGGCCAATGGCGGCACGATGGAGGACATCCCGATGGGCCATACCCTTGCCGCCGTGCGCGACGTGCTGGGCGATTTCGGCCCGTTGAGCGCCACCAAGACCTTCAACTACGACACGGTGACGGTGACCGACACGGGCGAGGAGCGGCCGAAGACCGCGCCCGATCAGGTCATGGTTCAGGGGCAGATGGCCAGCGGGGCGGCGCTGTCGCTGCACTACCGTGGCGGCACCAATCGCGGCACCAATTTCCTGTGGGAAATCAACGGGACGGAGGGCGATATTCAGGTCACCGCCGGGCTTGGTCACGCCCAGATGGTGCAACTGACCATCAAGGGCGCGCGTGGCGACGAGACCGAGCTGACCGAGCAGATGCCCGACGCGTCGCTCTACGAGGGCAAGCCCGAGTTCCCGGGCGCGCGCAACGTCGCCGGGGTCTATGCCCGCATGGCCAATGACATCCGATCCGGATCGCGCACCGCGCCGAGCTTTGCCGATGCCGTGGAATTGCACGAAGTTCTGGACCGGATCGACCGCTCTGCGTCGAATTCCTGATTTTCCCGCTCGGCCGGCCCGACACTCGGGCCGGTTCCGTGCTGCGTGGACTTGGAGGAGGACGCCCATGATGAGGCTGCGTCCGAGACGGGCTCTGCAGATGACATGGCGCGCGTCTTCCCGGCAAGATTGATGAGCGTCCATCATGAACGTCCGCCTCCAGCGCAGCATAGTTCGCCGCAGAGTTCAGGTTAGTCTGTTTACCATACGAGACGGTCTGAGCGGCTGATGCCAGATCATCGCCATGACGCACGCAAGTCTACGAAACAACAGGAGAGCTTGATGATAAAATCCCTCAAACCCCTTGCGCTTGCCGCGATCGTTGCGGTGCAGTCCCTGTCCATGGGACCGTTGCCGGCAGCAGCCCATCACGGGTGGGGCAGTTTCGAGACCACGCGCGCCTATTACATTCAGGGCACCGTGACGGAGGTCCGCTGGGGCAATCCGCATAGCGAGGTCACCATCACCGTCGACCAGACAGACCTGCCGGACGGCTTCCGGGAACGTCCCTTGCCACAGGGCGCAAATCAATCGGAGGGAGAGGCGACCATGGCGTCGGCCCGCCTGTATGAGGGCGAACACCAGGAGATCCACCTGACCCTGGCAGGGCCCGGATGGATGTCCCGCTGGGGCCTCGACCGGCCGCTCGAAACGGGCGAAACCCTCGAGGTGCTGGGATATCTTGGTGCCGAAGATGCGCACGACCTGCGCCCCGTGATGTTCTGGCTGGAAGACGGGCAGGGCGTCTGGCAGCAGCTGACGGCCTTTCCCAGCCAACCCGAACCCGCGAACTGATCTTGCCAGACTGGTTCGTCGCCGCTCTCGCGGAGCTGGAGCGAACGCCAGTGGCGATCTGGGTCCGCATGGTGCCGCACGCCTACCCTCTGCTCGAAAGCCTCCATATCCTTGGCATTGGCATGTTGATCGGCGGGGCGATTGTCGTCGATCTACGTCTCATGGGGCTCGGCGGCGGGCATGTGCCCGTGACCATGGTGACCCGCAACGTGCTGCCGCTGTGTTTCATCGGCTTCGCGGCAGCGGCGATCAGCGGCGGCCTGATGTTTACGGGCATCGCCCGCGCGGTGGGTCTCAGCGCGGCGGCTCCGTGGAAGCTGGGGCTTATCCTGATCTCTGGCGTGAACATCTTGATCTTTCATTTCGGTATCTACCGATCGGTCGATGCCTGGGAGCAAGCGGCTGTTCCTCCTTGGCCAGCCCGGGTCGCCGGAGCGCTCTCGATGATCAGTTGGATCGGCGTTCTCGTGGCTGGCCGATATCTTGCCTATATTTAATGATCATCTTGAACCGGGGGGCTGAAGGCTGCATCACGCCCGGTGTGCAGGAGATTCCACCTTCGCCCCTTCCCAAAACGGATGATGTCCCGGGAAGTGGTGTAGCTCCTCATGGGCCTCGCGCTCATTGGCGGGCCGAGCTGGTCAGTCGCTCTGCGCTGCAGGCAGGCTGACATTGAGATCATCGCAGACAGGGGCGAGCGTTTCCAGATGTCGTCATGGGGCGGCCAGGACCGGATAGGCTGGCGCTTCCACAACCCAGAGGAGGACGGCATGAAGACCTTCATCGGCATCGACGTTTCGCTCGCGAGCTCCGCAGTCTGTGTGATCGACGAACATGGGCAGGTCGTGAAGCGGGCGCAGATCGACAGCGAGCCCGAGGCGCTTATCGCCTTCCTGCGGGATTTGCCCTTTGCCATCGAGGCAATCGGGCTGGAGGCCGGCCCGCTGTCGCAGTGGCTTCACCGCGGCCTGGGCGAAGCGGGTTTCGAGCTAGTCCTGATGGAGACCCGGCAGGTCAAGGCGGTCCTGAAGGCCATGCCCGTCAAAACCGACCGCCGCGATGCCGAGGGCATTGCCAGGCTGCTCCGCATGGGCTGGTTCAGGCCGGTCCACTGCAAGTCGGTGTCCGCTCAGGAGATGCGCGCTTTGCTGAGCGCCCGCAAGGCGGTCCAGAAGGCGGCACTGGACATCGAGCAGTCCTTGCGCGGGGTCCTGCGCAATTTCGGGATGAAGCTCGGTCCTGTCGGCAAGGGCAAGGGGCGCTATGAATCACGGGTCCGAGAGCTGGTTGCCGGGAATGCCGCGCTGGAGGCAGCAGCCTCGGCCATCCTCGATGCCCGGACGGTGCTGCGCGACAGGCTATCGGCGCTGGACCGCAGGGTGCTCGAGCTTGCCCGGCGGGACGATGCCTGCCGACTGATGATGACGATGCCCGGAGTCGGCGCCGTGGTCGCATTGACCGTGCGCTCGGCGATCGACGATCCGGCGCGGTTCCGATCGTCTCGGGATGTAGGACCATGGGTCGGCCTGACGCCGCGGCGGGAACAGTCAGGCGAGCGCGATGTCACCGGCAGGATCACCAAGGCAGGAGATGCAGCGCTGCGGACGGCGCTCTTCAATGCCGCCACCGTGATGATGCATAATGCGAGGCCATGCTGGCTCAAGGCATGGGGCATGCAGGTTGCCAGACGCCGCGGATCGAAGCGCGCCACAGTGGCCGTCGCACGGCGGATCGGCGTCGTGCTTCATCGGATGTGGCTGGACGGAACCGAGTTCCGCCCGGAGCGCAAGCCGGTCCCGACTACAGCCTGAGACGATCATCGACACGGCAAGAAGGAGAAGATCAACTTCTGGCAGGGTCTGCCCCGCCACGAAGAAGTCCCCACCGGGACGCGGTTCCCGGCGACGCCGGATATGACGCTGCCGCCGGACGTTCCATCCGAGCGCGTTTTCCAGATGGGCGCCCGGGAACCGATCTCACCGACATCATGTAGGCGGCCAGCGCGCCGACCACGGACGGAAGCATGACACCGGTATGGGACTGGGAGTGGAGGCGATGGCGCTGCAGAAGGAGCACATGGTTCTGCCCAGGGCCAACGCGGCTGTCGGCGCGGGCGGCGCTCCGATATCTGATGTCTCCGCGCCGCCCGCGCCTCGGGTTCCGCAGCCAGCCCGGCAATTGCGGGTGCCTCGCCGTGCAAATTCCGGATTGACGGCAGGGGCCCAAGACGGAAGCGTCATGTATCTGGCGCGCTGGACCGTCCATTCCTCGGTCTGCTCCATGAGGATCGCACCGACGAGGCGTCGGATCGATGCCTCGTTCGGAAAGATGCCGACGACGTCCGTGCGTCGCTTGATCTCGCCGTTCAGCCGCTCGATCGGATTGGTGCTGTGTAGCTTGGTGCGATGCTGGGCTGGGAAGGTCATATAGGCCAGGACGTCCTCCTCGGCCGTGTCCATGAGCGTCGCCAGTTTGGGGAGCTTGCCGCGCATCTGGTCCGCCACGAGACGCCACTGAGCCTTCGCCGCCGCATGGTCGGGCTGGGCGAAGGCCGTGGCGATGAAGGCCGAGACCACCCGGCGGCTGTTCTTGCCGGCATGGGCGAGCGCATTGCGCTGGAAGTGGACGCGGCAGCGCTGCCAGGTCGTGGAAAGGACTCGAGCGGTGGCGGCCTTGATGCCCTCATGCGCATCGCTAATCACCAGTTTCACGCCACTGAGGCCGCGCCGGACGAGATCGCGCAGGAACTCGGTCCAAAAGGGTTCGGCTTCGGAGGCACCGATCGCCATGCCCAGCACCTCGCGCCTGCCGTCGGTGTTGACGCCCACCGCGAGCGTGACCGCCACGGATACGACCCGCCCACCCTGGCGCACCTTGAGATAGGTGGCATCGATCCAGAGGTAGGGCCATTCGCCCTCAATCGGCCGCGTCAGGAAGGCGTCGACACGCTCGTCGATCTCCTCGCACAGGCGGCTCACCTGGCTCTTCGATACCCCGGTCCCACCCATGGCCTGCACCAGGTCGTCCATCGATCGCGTGGAGACGCATGGACATAGGCCTCCTGGATCACGGCGGTCAGCGCCTTCTCAACCGAGCGCCGCGGCTCGAGAAACGAGGGAAAATAGGAGCCGGTGCGCAGGCGCGGGATGCGCAGCTCGACGCTGCCGGCCCGGGTCTGCCAGTCCCGATCGCGGTGGCTCCCTCTCGGCAGCATCCTTCGGATGCGCCTGCCGGGCAGTGGTTGCGCTGCGCCAGGCGCGCGCTGCTCTTCTCACCATAGTCAGCACCGGTCTTGGCGCCGACCTCCAGCTCCATCAGCCGCTCAGCAGCAAAGCCGATCATCTCGCGAAGCAGGTCGGCATCGGCGCTCTTCTCTACCAGCGCACGCAGGTCCATCATGGGTTTGGTCATCGGGGGCATCCCT
>MDTG01191285.1_pt1 | contig 29280 bp, 32 predicted proteins | sample 811421 | NCBI WGS metagenome assembly MDTG01 (sample SAMN05326645, study PRJNA326480) | marine metagenome | isolation source: seawater | place: Pacific Ocean: South East | collected 2011 | reverse complement strand
GAATATTCTGAAGATGAAGAAGAATATTCTGAAGATGAAGAAGAATATTCTGAAGATGAAGAAGAATATTCTGAAGATGAAAAACTTTCTGAAACTGATTCATTCCTTGATGAACTTGATGAAGAGTTTAGTTCTTTAACAGAACTTTATAGTGGTGATAATACTGAAGATGCTCAAATTGACTATTTTCATGATCTTAAGAAAAGAGAAAAGAAAGCTTATATTAAACAAATGGAAAAGATTTATAAATTGGGTGAAACTAATATTCCACTAAAGTTTAAAGTTCTTGACTCAAAAATGAATGATGAAACAAAATCTATTGCTATTTCTAATCTTGATAAATTGAGTGAACTTGATGCCTCTACAGGAGAATATTCAAAAATGAATCAATGGATTAATGGTCTTATAAAGATTCCATTTAATGAACATATTCTACTACCTGTTGATCATACAAAATCTGACACAAAGCAAAAGAAGTTTATCAAAAAGACTAGTAAATCTCTTAATAAAGCTGTATATGGTCATACAGAAGCTAAAACTCATATTCTTCAAATTATCGGGAAATGGATAAGAAATCCTGGAGCTGGAGGTAATGTTCTAGCTATTCAGGGGCCAATGGGTAATGGTAAGACTACTCTTATAAAAAATGGTGTAGCAAAGGCACTAAAAAGGCCATTCGCATTTGTAGCACTTGGTGGTGCATCTGACTCCGCATACTTTGATGGTCATTGTTATACATATGAAGGTTCAAGATGGGGTAGAATTGTAGATATTCTTCATCAAACTAAATGTATGAATCCTATCATATGTTTTGATGAGCTTGATAAGGTTAGTGATACAGCTAAAGGTGATGAAATTATAAACATGCTTATTCATATTACAGATTCATCACAAAATAACACATTTCAAGATAACTACTTCCCTGGAGTTAACATTGATCTCTCTAAAGTTTTGTTCGTATTCTCATTTAATGATGAATCTAAAATCAACCGTATTCTCAAAGATCGTATGCAAGTTATAAGAACAAAGGGTTATGAACTTAAAGATAAACTTGAAATTGCTAAAAATTATCTTCTCCCAGAAATATATAGTATTTATAATTATACTGATAAAGATATTACATTTAGTGATGATTGTATTACATATATTATTAAGAACTTTACGAGTGAAGAAAGTGGTGTAAGAAATCTTAAGAGATGTCTTGATAATCTAGTTTCACTAATTAATCTTTATAATATCTCTAAAAATGACAAGAAAATTATAGATACTAAGATTGAAGAGTTTAAACTACCTATAACTCTTACAAATGAAAATATTGATAGTCTCCTTAAAAAAGAAAAGGTTGATAAACCACCCGAACATATGTATATGTAATTAATCTAATTATACAAAAATACTTTCATTCTCTTTACATTCTTTAATCCATTCTATATCTATATATTCTAATTCATAATATTCACAAAATCTTTCAATCATAGCTTCATTCATTCCCGTGAATATTGAGTTTTCTTTTGCCCAAACATAGAATCTAAAATAATAATAGTGAATATTTGTTAATGTAATCTTATTATTTTTCTGTTTTTCTTTATTTAATAGATGTTTAAATAAATGAACCATTGAAATCTTTGTTTTCATACTTGTTTGAGAAAGAAATAACCACTCAATATAATCTTTTAATAAATCATATTCTTTTTTATCTATAAGGACTACTTCATGATTATGACAATAACGACTAAATAATGAACTCTTACATTTACATCTTGTTCCATTTTTAGTAATTCCTTTACATCTCTTTCTCTCATGTAATAATTCTAGTGCTTTCTTAGAATCAGAAAAAGGTAATGAAGTATCCACATTTATCTCTCGACAAAGAGGACACTTAATAAAAGAATTATAATTATTAGTTTTTACACATTTAATATAACAATTCGCATGAAAACTATGATTACAAGATAATATTTTCTTATCATTATCATTTATAAGTTCTAAACAAATAGAACACTCCATTTATAAACTATTATTAGTTATTTTTACCCTTTTAAACCATTTCATAATATCTATGCTATACTATAATGAGAAGAAAAACACCCCGTGTGTCTAGAAATAGAACTAGTAAGAGAAAAAGGAATACTTTTAAGAGAAAAAGTGTTATCAAAAAGAGTAAAAAATTATCAGGAGGTAGAGGTTCATATGTAGGTAAAGGAGGTGTTATTACATATAAACGAATCATAGCTAATCCTGAAATATTAGGAAAATGGACTCAACATAAAAAGTGTGATCTAGAAATAACGGCTCAGTGGGGAGAAATTAACACATCAGATATAACACTATCTAAGAAATCAAGTAGAGATGGTTATTCATTTGTTTATATAAACGGAAATAAATATTTACTTCAGATAAAAAATCTTGAGACCTTTTATTATATAAAACTCCATGTTAATAATGATAAAGGAAATAATCGCGTATATATTTTAAAGACACCCTTTAAATGGACAGATGAATCATTGAATGAGATAAGAGGAAGAAAATATTTTGGGAGACATGAAGATTTGGACTCTTCGCGAAAAAACATATGGAGTAAAATAGTCAAAATAATGGATTATTATATAGATCGTACAAATGAAAATGCGAAAGATAAACTCAAAGAATTAATTGATAATAATGATATGTTAAGGTAATTTTATTTAACACCTTTGTTCTTAATTATTTCTTTTAATTCAACATTATGAACATTACATTTTGTATATCCCAATTGACAATACTTTCCACATTCCTCTCCTACTCTTTTTCCTCTGGTCATAATATGATTACATTTTACATTTGTATAATGTGATGTATCTGGTTCCGAATACCAATGAACACCATATTTTAGTTTCTTAAGACCATTTACGGGTTTTAATATCTTAAAATTATAACCACAATAAGGACATGTTTGACACCCTAGTTTTTTTGATAAAAGACATGAATCATTTATACATTCATAGTGATAGTTATGATTACATGGTAAAGTTATAGAATATTTAGTATAAAGTGGATCACCACAAATACCACATAATTCATCGGATGTAGACAGATCTATTAGAACTTCTTTATTATTTTCTGATTCTTCAGTCATATAAAGTTATCTTACATACTAATTATGTATATTTATTTAAGTAAATTATGAAAATATTTTTTAATGAATCTTTAAAGAATCCATTGAGATTAGAATGTAAACGTAAATATTCAGAAGATTTTTCTTTTATTCCCATTAAATGTGTTTATAATGATAAGAAAATACCTCTTATCATTCAAACTCCCCAAATGTTTGTCCCCTATGGGATAGACAAAGATAAGAATACAGTCTGTATTTCATTTCAGAATAAAGAAAATGATCGTTATACTTTAGAATTACTCAATGATTTGAATCATATTCATGATATCATTAAGAATGAATTAAAAGATAAATATAATATTAATCATTTTTTAAAAGAAAATATTTATAGTGAATGTATGCAATTAAAAATTATAGAAACTACTCATCATTTTAATGCTTGTAAAGAAAAGATAGATAAAGCAAGTTGTTTTTCTTACGGGAGTTTTATTATTCATCTTAGTGGTTTATGGATACAAGATAGTAATGTTTGGTTTCGATGGAATCTTATACAGAGTCGTATTGATGAGAACATAGAGATCCCTGATTTCATATTTGAACGTAAAAAAGTTCTTCCAATACCTCCTCCTCCACCTTTACCACCGAGTTTTTCCGGAATCTCTAAATATCATTCTATGATAAAGGTTGGAGTTCCTAAAGATGCTGTCTTACATAAAATGAAAAGTGATGGTATTAATCCTAAAGAAATCTCTTCTAAAAATGAGATTAATGATAGAAAACTTATTACTCCCGATATGTTAAAGAGTATCTCATTAAAAAAAGGAAAACAAATTAAGAAAAGAACTCCTGAAAGAGATAATCGTATTCCGACTCAAGAACAACTATGTGATGCGTTAAAAAATCTTAAATCTGTGTAATATAATTATTTAACTAACTAATAATAATAATGAAATGAATATTTAGGTCTATCATCTTCATTAATCATTTGGTGTTTTCCCATTTTATCATTAATATGAGCAAATCTTAAAGGTTCATGAACTCGTGTTTTTATATTCTCAATAGTATGAAATACCTTTTCATCCATTGAACCATTCAGTATTATGAATGTACAGTCTTTTCCATTATGACCATGAATATTAGATACTATATTTGGTCCCCATTTAACAAGTGCGTATTCTTTTGAAAATAATCGTAAAGAATATTTACAATATCCTTGACTATAAGTTTTACCTACAATATTAGTAATTTTACCGAACATTTTATTATAATACTAATACTAAATTAATTTCTAAGTAATAGTATAATAAAAATGGGAAGATGTGGAATATATACTAGAAAACGCGGTGGTAAACCTAAAAAAGCTAAGAAATCAACTGTTAAGAAGCCTGTTAAGGCAAAGGGCACTATAAAGAAAAAGAAATCTTCAGATAGTCCTAAGCCTTCTCAGACTGATCAAGCACCCATTAATCAAAGATGGATGACTGATAATGTTGGTGCTAGTAAAAGAACTAAAAAGTCTAAAAAATCTAAAGGTAAGAAGTCTAAGGGGAAAAAAAGACCCATAACCGCATGGCAGAAACATCTCATGAAAGTTTTTCATGAAATGAAAAGTAAAGATAAAAGTGTTAAGTTTGGCGATGCTATGCGTGAAGCTAAAAAGAGTTATAACTAATTACTCTTTAGGTGGGTTTTATCTCTCACTAAAATAACTTCCTATGCGCCCTAAAAAACTTTTTTGAGTTTTTTCTTTCATAGCTTGATTGTAATTTTGCGTCTTGTGTCTTAATGTAGTAGCCCCTTTCTTTTAGTTCTTTTATTCATGTATAATATAGTATATATAATATAATATAATATAATACTGATTTGGACTTTTTCGAAATATGACTGTGAATCACTCATAATTTCCGGCGATCCCTCAGCTGTGTGGCTGTATTCAAAAATCTAGCAGTATTACTTGTTAATTTTTGACTATCTGCTAATGTTCTCTGTAGGAGTTCTCGTCTGGATAATATTTCAACTTCGAACCCCATATTTTTAATTTTATCAAGAAACCCATGCGGCTGAAGATTTTGAATCTCCTTAAAAAAATCGTCTATTTCTCTAAATCTTTTTTTACAACTATTTACCCCCCCATATATATATATATTTGAAAACTTAAAAGTTTTTAAAATTTCGAATTCTCCTTTTAAATCATCTCTTATTTTTTCAATATCTTTTATTTTAAGACCATATATTTTACATTTATTATTAATATTTGGTTTAGAATCCCTGAAAGTTTTTATATCTTCGATTGCTTTCCTATAATATTTCATTTCTATATCATAAGTTGTATGGGCTTTTAATCCTTTATTAACATTTTTTGCTCCGATTAAATGATCATATGTTTGCCCCATATGCGTACTTGTCCAAACGTTTCCACACTGTGTCCCTATACGTCCACCTCTTTTCATATTCTTCCTACCCGTTTTCAACTGAACCTTTCTTTTCATAGTTTTTCTTCTCATATGAGATTTCCGTTTCGAACGAAAATACTTTTTATCACCCTTTCTTTTAGTCCTTTTATTCATTTATACATTTATATAGAAAATATTCTAAATATTCTAAATATTTTTCAACCCACCCATGAGCCTTCATTATCTTCTAGCTTTAGTTTTTTTTGATATGAGAAAATAGTGTCTAATAAAGATTTTATATTTTTATACTCTTTAATGTGATTTTTTTTAAAAAAATAATCATAATAAAGTGGAGCTGTTGGATCATTGAGTAAATTATATTTAGGACGAGGATGTAAAAATCCTTGATCATTCTTTAAAGATTCTAAGGAATCTTTTATAATTGATTCTTCAAAATCAGGAATAATAAAATTATTCAAAATCTCCTCATGTTTTTTTTTACGATTTTTATTTGTTCTAAAAAAACCTCTAATTCCACAATAACTTACATATCCTTTTTTAAAGAATCTATTATTATCTGACTGTATTTTATTTTTTTTATTTAATATTCCAAGATATAACATAAAAGTTCTTACATTATTTGATATGTTAAGTTTTTTCAATAAATATTTATGTTTTATTAATTTATCTATTAAATCTTCTGAGTTTAATGTTTTTATATTAGATATTTGTAAAATATCATATAAATCTTTGGGAAAAAATGTATGGTCTGAAGAATCTTTAAGAATTATTTGTTTATCTTTACTCGTTAATGATTTCATAAAGTTAAAATATAAATCTAATAAACTATTCACAAGAAAAAACTTCTCTTTTGAATTATCTATTATTATAAGATCTCTTTTTATACGATACATACATATGTAAAAATCAAAGATATTATTTATAGTATATCCCTTTTTTAAAGAGATTTTCAAGATATCATATATATAGCAGTGAAAATCTTTTCTTTTTCCTCCTTTTTTCCCTTGATATGTTCTTTTTCTCATTTTAGAAACTTTTTTTGAACGTAGATTTTTTCTTCTTCTAGTTTTTTTCATGAGTGCTATTTATATTATAGATAATAATATTAATTCTTAGGTTTTTATTTTCCTTATATATTTTTCATATTATTATCTACTGAAATATATGAATCTATGCGATAAGTATTTAAAAGATATGGTTGAAATAAATCCGACTATGAATGATCTATATGAGTTCTCAGGATATGAACATTTAAAGGGTATCATGATAAATCCATATACTGATGATTACAAAAAGAAAGAATTAGAGATTTTAAAAAAATACAAAAAGATTCTAGCAAAGAAAAAGAATAAAAATTATAGTGAAGAATATTTTTACAGAGAAGTTAGAGATCTAATAGATTGGTATTCTTTAGATAGTGAATATTTAGTCCTTGATGCTCTAAATAATTTTCCATTAGATATAGTTTCCGAATTATCTGGAGAGGGTCCTTATCGTTTTACTGATAAAAAGAGTTATGAAACATATATGATGCGTTTACAAACTATTCCTTCAATAACTGATTCTATAATAGATAAATTAAGAAAAGGAATAAAGAAAAAATATGTATTACCTAAAATAGTAGTTAAAAATCTTATCAAACAATATAAAGATTATCTTAAAAATCCTTTAAATAAGAAAGAATTAAAAGATTATAAATGTTCAATAGAGAGTTTTATTAATAACTCTGTAAAGAAATTATTATCGTTTTTAGAAGGAGATTACTTAAAGAGTGCTAAGAATGAAATAGGTATCTATTCCGAACCATATGGTAAACAAAGTTATACAGATACCTTACGTAGTTTTACCTTAGAAGATATAACTTGTAAACAAGTTCATGATTTAGGATTAAAAGAGGTTCAAAGAATATATGAAGAATTACAAAGGCATTTTAAAGAATATAATGTTAGTTCTTTAAGTGGATTGTACAATGCTGTTGGTGAAGATTCTAAAGATCCTCATAAAGATATAGTTGAGATACAAAAAAGAATAAATGATAAAATAATGCCTAAATATTTTGGGAAATCGTTAGTTAAAGATGAAATGCCTGAACTTAAAAAAATATCAAGTGAGAACAAACTACATTTCGCTTACTATATTTCAAAGAACTTTAAGAGAAATAGTAAAACACGAGGAGCATACTATATTAATCTGAATAATAATCTCAAAAAGAATGAATTGTTATCATTAACTTTACATGAGTCATTCCCAGGACATCATTATGAACGCAGAACAAATATTAATGAAAAAGATACTCCCATATATATGAAAGCGGGTGATTTTACGGGATATGTTGAGGGATGGGCATTATACTGTGAATCATTAACAGATATACATACAAAAGAAGAATATATATTCCGTTTAAAATATGAAATGCATCGTGCTGTCAGATTAGTAATAGATACAGCTATTCATTATTTTGAGTGGTCATATGAAAGATGTTTTAAATATATGAAAAAATATTTACTCTTTGATGATAATTATACTCATAATGAACTAATAAGATACATTTGCGATCCAGGACAAGCATTAGCTTATAAAATAGGTGAATTAACTATGTTAAAATTAAGAGAAATATATTTTGAAAAATATAATAATGATTATATAGGATTTCACAAAAAAATTATGGAATATGGACCCTGTTCATTAGATGAATTAATTGAGAGATTCTTAGAATTAAAGTAAAATATATTGTATAATATATATATACTAAAAATGGTATACATTGCACAAAATGCTGAATATGGAGTTGACATTCCTGGTTCTGTAGATATAGTCAGTGGATTATATCCTTCATATGCTTCTGTAACACAAAATGGGGGTGGTAAAGGGGGGTATACATATCAATCACCCGTCAGTGGAAAAACTACCTATATACCTGATAATCTCTCTGATAGAAGAAAGGGAAGACGAGAAATGAGATTTGATAAACAAGAAAGAAAAAGACTTGATAAAGAAGAAAGAAAAAGACTTAGAAGAGAATCTAGACTCTCAATTCAAAAAGAAAGAAAAAGACTTGATAAAGAAGAAAGAAAAAGACTTAGAAGAGAATCTAGACTCTCAATTCAAAAAGCAAGATCATTTATGAAATCACTTTTATCACAATCTAAACGACCGGAAGATAATGTTGGAGAAGAAATAAATGGTGGTGGAAAAAAGAGAGGATCTTCTAAAAGAAAGAAAAGAAGAGTTTCTACAGTGAGAAAAAATAGAGGAAGATCCAGAGGATCTTTTAAGAAAAGAAAATATTCAAAAACAACAGTTGTACAATCGATAATGAAAGGAATAGATGATAAAAGAAAATCTCATATGAGAAGATATAGTATGAAAAGAGGTGGTATGGGGGCAACATGTGCTAAGTATATAGCTTCGAATAATATGCCAGACTCCAATTTGGACTCAGATTTAAGAATTGAATACAATCATATAAAAAATATAACAAAAAATACAACGCGGTGGAGGGGATTAAACGATTTTATGGTTTTTGAAGTGGAAATTATTTACAATGATAAAAGTCTCCGCATAGAAATGAGTGTTGGTGATACAAAAAAATTAAGGAGAGAATTATTAAAAATTGTTCCTGGGAATTCCCATATTGAAGATCTCAGAAATATTAACATAAAAAGAATTGTAGTGAATCGTGGTGAAAAGGAGTGTTATAAACTTTTCAATAATATTGAGCTATTTTATCATAAACTTAATAATATAATTAAGATCTATCGTAATACAAGATTGGCGGAAAAAATTATACGTATCCTGATAAAAATGAAAAAACTACAAGAAAAATAAAATCGATAAATATCATCTATATTTTAGTTTATCCTTTATAATTAAATATCATCTATATCTATTTCATTAAATCCCTGATGGTGAAGATGTATCTTAGATTTTTCTTTTTCAGAAAACTCATCTACATCTACAAGAAAATCTTCCTCCTCTTCAGGAGATTCTTCTTTTTCTTGTTCTAATTCTTCTTTCTCATCAGGTAAATCTGTCGAAAAATAATCTACTTCAAGTTCTTCATCGGCAAATTGTGAGAACTTATCTTTTTGAAAATTAGGTAGAATCTCTCTTTTATCTACTAGTTTTTGAACATGATCTTCACTATATTTATGAAGAATACTACACTTTTCTTCTTGAAAATCCCAAATACCTACAAGAACAATATCACCAGCATTAATCCACATTCGTTTTCTATGTTTTCCAGCTAGAACACCCATTTTCACATTACCATCAGGTGTCTCAATATCAAAACGCCCATTTCCTTTAGCACCCTTAACTAATCCATAATTCTCATTTTCTTTAGGGTCTTTAAGGATAAGTTCTTTTTCTTCACGAAAATTGTTTCCTTTCTTTTTTCCCTTTTTGAATCCTTTACCACCAATATTATTGGGCATATTTTAAAACTACATATATAATTATGTCATAATTACTTAAGTAAATTTGATAATGATAATATTATAAACTATAATAAAGAATATAATTATGATAATTAATTTTGGAAAATACAGAAACAGAAACTTTTCCTATATTTATCAAAGAGATAGACAGTATCTAGAATGGTTAAACACACAACCCTGGTTTAAAATAAAGTTTGAGGATATGCACAAAAATCTTTGTAAGTTTTTAAGTGAAAATGAAGAAAATATAATTATTAATAAAGATACTTTTATCATTTATACCGATGGTGCATGTAAAAATAATGGATACAGAGATAGAGAAGTAAACGCGGGGATAGGTGTTCATTTCTCTAGAACGAATGAAATATCATTAGAAGATATATCACAAAAATTAGATATTGAAAATCCTACAAATAATAAAGCTGAGCTCTTAGCAATAGATAAGTCATTAGAATTATGTATTAAGAACAAAATTGATGGTAAGATTATTATTTATACTGATTCACAATATAGTATCGATGCGATTACTAAATGGTATGATCAATGGGAAAAATCTGGTAAGCTACATTCTGGAGGGAAAAAGAATATAGAATATTTAACACTTATAAAAGACAAACTGAAACTCTTAGATGTTTCATTTATTCATGTTCGGGGACACACAAAAAAAGATGATGTTCATTCTTTAGGAAATTGTAGAGCTGATGATTTAGCTACAAGTTGTTTATAGAATTATAACTAAAATCTTTCTTCTAAATATTCTCTCCATTCTTCAGGATATTTCCTTTCTATATTTCTCAATGTTTTTCTTCTTTTATTGTTACATTTTATAAGATATTTCTTTATAGTTTTATTATATCCCTTCTTTTTTCTTTTATCCCCTAAGCTCAGACCAAGTGGATTCATGGCTTTTTTAGTACATGCGTAATATTCCTCAGTCGAATGAGAATGTTCACTTTTAAAAGTTTTCTTAGCACCTCCTTTTTTCTTGGTCTGTGTTCTCCTCTTCTTTTTCTGATTTATTATATCAGTTGCTATATATTTTCGTAACATTCTAATTAATTCTTCATCTGTAAATGAAGGACCATGTTCTTGCTCTATAATACCAACTCGTTTTTTGTATTTCTGCAATTCCACTGGACTAAGATTTTTTAAATCTTGATAAGATAGTTTCTGAAGTGATTTTAAAGTTGAATCAGAAATATATTGATTTTTGTGATACATTTTCTTAGAACCTCCCATAGTTTTCCTCATGGGCACGATTTTTTTTTGCCGATCTTCTACATTGTAAACTTTTCTTAAAGCTTTACCCTTTGAATATTCTACCATAACTATCTTGGGCTTTTTAATTCGTTTAGTCTTTTTAGATACTTTTTTATCTAATTTTGGATCATCATTAATCATCTTTCATAATCATATCTGAAAAATTGAAAGAGTTTACCTTGAACCCCCCCTGTAATATGTGTAATAGTTTTCTTTTTCAAATCTTTAAAATGTAATCTCAATTCTACTTTTGATCCATATTTCCAAGGCCATGCCCACTTATTGAATGAACATGGTATTTCTGTATTTCCAACTTTAATTTTTACATCAAATTGTTTATTCCCCTTATATGTTGTTGTAAATGTTAGAGCATTCATCTTGTTAAACTCAATATCCGGATATTTCTTCTCCATCTTTTCTCTATCTTTTTCAACATAAAAAAATATTTTACCTCTACCCTTTATAATCTTAGTTTTCATTATATAATATATAATATTTATTTGTATAACAAGTTGTTTGTAAAAAAAATATATACATATGTATAAGATGGTTAGAACTTTGCGAAAGAATACTTTGAAGAGAAAGAATACTTTGAGGAGAAGAAAGAATACTTTAAGAAGAAGGTCTAAAGGTGGGTTTATTGGAACAAGATGTGCTAATGCATATCCTGCTTACAATGGAAGCGGTGCATTGAAAAAGGTGATTAACCATAGAGATAAACTCAGAGATTATTCACTATATCATATAGAATTGATAGTGGTAAAAGATTTCCAGGAGAGATCAAGACAATCAGATCCTCATATGATGATTTTAAGATTTGATGATATAAAAAAAATAAACAGAATGATGGTAGCGTCAGAATTTATGGAGCGCGGAGAAATCAATTTTAGTTTTATCCTGACCGGAAGTAAAAAGAATTGTAGAAAACGTTTTCAACAAATTAATGATTTTTTTGGAAAATTTCAGATTATTTATTCAGACTCAGAAAGTGATAAGAAAAAAATAGATAAAATCTTAGATAGATGCATTCAAAAAAAATATAATCATGGAAAAACTTGGACAGAAATCATAGATGCTAAAAAAACTCAAAAGGAAAAAAAGAGTGCTAGACCTCTACGGCTCGAAGATGAAGCATCTACTGAAGCCGGAGAGATATCATCTACTTTAGCAATCAAAGATAAACCAACATCACCCGTGAAGCATTCCCCTAAAAAAAGAAAAGGAAAGTTGATCGGAGATGGAGAAAATGGCATTCGCTGTGTGAAATATTGGAATGAAAAAGGGGGGCGTAAAAAGTTTAGAATGACTCCATTAAAAGATTTGCAGCAGATCACAGAGGTGCATTTAGACTCAGGTAATACTAAGTTTACAGTATCTTTTGGCATCAATTTATATTATAATCCCACTTATGATTCAGAATGGTGGTATAATATGGATTTTTATCTTAAACTTTCTGATATAGTAAAAATATATAATATTGTAAAAAGAAATAGTACGGGGAAAAAACTTTTTAGAAAGGAAAATATAGTTATAGCATCAAAATTTACTCATGATTCCGAATCATTTCTAAGATCTATCTCTAATTTCTTTGAATTCTTTGAAAAAACTAATAATAAAGAAGTAAAAAAATTATTTGAAGACAATTTCACTATATACGAAAAGGTATACGGTAATGTATACGAAGATGTTAAAGTATTTTCTGGCACTCGCACTGCCGGCTCCCGTAAACTTATTCGGGTAAAAGAGCAAAAAGGAGTACCACCGCATGCTATGTCATAAAGTAATGAAACTTAAGATTAGTAATAATCTAAGCAATCATTGGTGCCTTGATCATTTCGTGAGATTCATACTCTTCTAAAGTAAAATGTTCTACTCTAACATCATCAATATCTTTTAAATCATCAGATATTATCATTCGGGGTTTCAATTTAGGAGTTCTTGTAAGTTGTGTGTGAACTGCTTCAATATGTTCTTCATAAATATGTGCATCTCCAATAATGTGAATAAGTTTTCCTGGTTTATAACCTGTTAAATGAGCAAAGATATATGTTAAGAATGAATATGAAGCTATATTATAGGGAACTCCTAAGAACATATCTCCTGAACGTTGATAAAGCTGACAACTAAGAGTTCCTTTTTCTATATCAACGTGATACTGAGAAAGAACATGACAAGGTGGGAGTGCCATTTTTTCTAAATCAGGGGGATTCCATGCTGATAGTATAATTCTCCTTGATGTTGGATTTGTTTTTATTTCATTTAGAATATACTTTATTTGATCCATACCTCCTACAGCGGGACCGTCATAATTCTCTTTACTCCCCCTATAATTTGCGCCGAAGCGTCTCCACTGAAATCCATAAATTGGTCCTAGATCACCTTCAGGATAATCTAATCCTCTACTATCTAAGAACTCTCGTGTTGAATTACCATCCCATATACGAACATTCTGTTCTCTTAAGAGTTCATTATCTGTTTCTCCATTCAAGAACCATATGAGTTCTTTAAGAATAGTTTTGTAACCCATCTTTTTTGTTGTGAGTAGTGGAAATCTTTCTAAATCATATTCCATTCTCATTCCAAACTTTGAGAATGTTTTTCCATTCCTTCCTTGGACGATTGAACCCTCTTCAAATACTTCTTTAAGAGATCTTAGATACTGAAACTCATCAACTCTTTCTGTAGGAGAGTATACTTCATAAGATACAGGACATTCACATTCAATGTAACCTTGTTTTTGAGGATCAAAGATTTTAACATTTTCACTACATTCTTCATTCTTCAAAAGTGTAAAATGAGTATCATCAAATCTAAAGTATTTATATTCATGATAACTTGATGATTTTTTATGAATCTTAGTGAGATAAACTCTGTCAATATATTTACTATAGTTTTTAAAGCACTCATTATAAAGAGTTTCTCCTCCGATTACAAAGATCTCATCAATAATTTTTTCATTACAACATTTAAGAGCATTTTGAAAACTTGAACATACTATCGCACCAACACACTCAAAATCACTATTTTTACTCAGAACTATATTTATCCTGTCTTTTAGAGGTCTATAACCTCTAGGAATAGACTCCCAAGTTTTCCTTCCCATAATTACAACATTTTTCCCTGAACCAGTTGTGATCTTTTTGAATCTTTTCATATCTTCACTGGATTTTACAAAAAGATCATTGTTACAACCGATAATACCTTCTTCATTCACACATGCAATAATATTGTATACTGGAAGGACTGAACTCATTATCTCTTATATTTATATTTAATATACTAATTTTTAAGTCTTATCAAATTTTTTTTCATTTCAATCATTATCATTTTACTCATTTTACCATAAAGAGTATCATCATGATGTAACCAATACTCATAATCTATATTGTCTATTATAGAATCATCGGATTTAAGAAGTATTAATTCATGTAATAGTTCTATTATCTGATATGATATACCTGTTCTTTCATAAAACTCCAACCTATGATCAGGTTTTATAATATATTTCTTTCCATCTAATATTTGAGAAAACTTTCCTATCTTAGTATCTTTTGTAACAAAATAGTAACCAATTATATTATTCCATTTTTCATTATAATAGTCTAATGTTTCTTCTCTTTCTAACTCTTTTTTCTTATTTATAATATCTTTTCTTATTTCTGGAATAGGTATAAATCTTGATAATATCATATTTATATTTTCATCATTCGTAAGAGATATTTCTTTACAAGAATAGTTCATTTTTTTATTTAATATTTATTAAAGAATAGATATATCTTATAATTTACAAACAAATGAGATATATTGATATGATTGAATTAGTTAAGAGAGAAAAGGAAAAACGTATGATTGAGTTTAAAAAGATTTATAAGATTTATTATCCTTATTAGTAATTTTCTATATTAATAATAAATGAAACTTTTAACACCTTTTACACTATTTTTAATCTTCATTATAATAGGTTTACTTTATGATAATGATAATGATAATACAATCTTAGAACAAAATATTGTTAGAAGAGTTGGATTTGATCCAAATATAGTTATTATTAATGAAGATAAGAAAGATATAGAATATCCTTATCGTCCTAGAATTGGGAGAAAGATGCCAATGAATATTGCTACTAGAGGAGCACCAAAAGATTATGAAACTGTAGGATATTTAAAAAATGAAGAAGATAGTTCCATGCAAAAATTATTTGGTAGAGAAACTTATCCTGGTTCAAATAATTGGAATTATTTCTCTATGAGTGATGATTATCATCAAATTGCGATTCCTCTCAATATAGGTGATAAGGATTGTACAAAAGAAAATGGGTGTAAGGAAATATATGATAATGAAACTATAACCGTTGATGGAAAAGAAAATAAAGCGACCATTTATGAAATAAATCCTTATAGATATTCACCCTATGATATTTAATTTTAATTTTAATTATAATAAAAATATAATATAATATAATATAATATAATATAATATATAAATGAAGAAGAAAAATACTTTGAGAAGAAAATCCCTAAAGCTTAAGAAATCTAAACGTAGAAACTCTTTAAAGTTAAAGAAATCTAATCGTAGAAGAAATTTGAAACGTAGAAACTCTTTGAACTTAAAGAAATCTAAACGTAGAAGAACTTTGAAACGTAGAAAGATGAGAGGTGGTAAAAGTTTGAAACGATATGTAGGAGGAGAAGGTAAAGGACACAGAGTATTCGGCCGTATGAGTTTTGAACAAATATTAGAATTAGCAGGCGAAAATAAAAATCAATTCAAAAAAAATGATTTTTATTTAGCAAAGTGTATTCATAAAGAAGCAGAAGATAGAACATTAGCTTTTGCTTTAATTATAATACCTATTAATTCTAATGGACAAGGGAGTAAAATAATATGTTTCAGTTCTAGTGACCTTAGAATCAGGTCATTCACAGGCTTCTTCCAATATTTAGAGCCATGGCCGGGAGATGAGGGGACGTGGAAAAGGTTCAATGATTCCAATCCTACGGAAGAACGATGCCGTAAAGCTACCGAAACATTTTTGGGAAAAATTACATCCGATGATCTCTTAAATACTCTTTTAACTGAAATATCGACAAATTGGTCTACTAAGATATTAATATTTGACGGAGATCTTTCTCTGAGTGACAAGTGCGCTGCTTTCTTCGGGGAGGAGAAAGAGGAACTACAAAAAGAATTGAAAAAGGCGGAGGAGGAACTTAAACGCTCACTGGAAGATCAAAAGGTGTTGGCGGGTTTGAAGACAAATTCCTTAAAAATTCTTGAGAGAGAGAATGAAACTCTGAAATCTCAGGTTCAGGCTCTTGAATCTCAGCCTCAGGCTCGGGCTCCGGCTGCGGCTCAGACTTCGGGTCCAACACGAGCTCTACAACAGGTACAGCAGGTTCCCTCGTCGCAACAATTACAACCAGGTCAGTCTCCAAATTATTTAGATGATGGTGTTTTTAGAGAATTAAGAGTAGAAAATAGTGAAAAATTTTATATTGAATTAACTTTAAAATTGCTTCATTCAACGGATGAACAATTACGTAAAAATGTTATAGTCATAGGTATTTCAGAAATTCTTAGTGAGGGCTACACCCATTATAGAAACGAGGGGACTGATAGACTGCAGAAATGGAATATTTCATTATCATTTTTTAGATATATTTGGGGGTTAATTCTATTTGATCGTGGTATGTATATATTGACCGGGGGCGAAACGGATTTATATGACATGTCACCAGTGTGGGAGTATATATTCCAGGTATGCAAATTTGCTGGCATATCCGATTCTGATATGAGGACCTTTTCTGCAAATCCGTACTATATGAAGAAACCTCCCATGAATCCCATAACACATTATTTTACAGTAGAAGATGAAGATGAAGAAACAGGAGATGTTTTATTAATAAAATATATGAAAAGAATCGCGAGAAAATATACCGCTACAAAATTGACAGTTGACAAATATGAACAAGCTACCGACGCTAGTTTTTTAAGTATTATGAAGAGTTTTAAACATGATTATGATTTTGCTTTAAGATACAGTTATGTAAATATAGAAAATAAAAATAATGGTAATTTATATATCTTTATTTTAATACCTGGGTTAATTCGGGAGGATGAGGGTTATGAGTCACATTATTATCAAAATGTTTTTTTTCAACTTATATGTATTTTAGGACCAGGGGAACAAAAACAGTTTATGTTTCCAATAAATACGCGTTTATTATTTTGGTGCAGCTCCCCGACAGAAGCAGGAAGTAATAAGAGTTTCATAGATAACATAAAAACTTATTATTCTGGTTATAAGACTAGTAGTGATGCAATAACGGTCCCACCTATAAATATTGCATATGATATTTCTTACAAAAATGAAGGATTTAATAGTGAAAATTGGAGTGGTGAAACTTTAAAATATTGTAAGATTGATTCTGTAAACGCATCAGTGACTGTAGAAAGGTAAAAAAGATAAGTCTAGATTTTCTAGAAGGAGAAGAATATAATAAGAAACACTATGTTACAATTAATGAAGATTTTATTAATCACACTTATCTTTATCATTATCTAATTCTCCATCTGCATCAATATCATCTGAATCTTCACTACTTGATTCACTATTATCTGAATCACTATCACAGAAAGGTTCTAAATATATACTCTTCTTGTAAAAAACTTCATTCGCACAATCATATAAGATGTCATAAATCTTATTACTAAACAATTCACTATAATAATTACATAATCCCATAATATAACGACTATGATAATATCCTAATTTTTCATCAAACTTATCCATCATGTCTTCAAAGATCTCATCTTTTTCTTCGATATTTTCATAGAAAACTTCTAAAGTATCATATATCTCATAAAGATCTCTTATAATATTCTTTCTACAATTACTGTAATTCTCAATAAGATAGAAACATTCGCTAAAGGTAAAGTATATCATGTATTCCATTTCTTTTAATGAATAAACTTGATCAAAGTTTTTATCTGTATTTTGAAAGATACGATTATGCTTAATAACATAATTATTCTCATTTAAATTATTATTTTCTTTAATAAACTTAAGATTCTGGAGAGCAATTTCACTATTCATAATTCTATTATTTATAATATAGTTTATATTTTTTAAATAGTTATGTATTTAAACTTTCACGATCTTACCTAAAGAGCATTCAAATAAAAACATGAAAGTAAATAATTTATATAGTTCTTTTATATCTTCTTTTGAATCTAAATAAGTATGAATACATTTTATTTCTTTTAAGAATATATTGTAGGGTAAATATTCTCCAACATACCATTCTGACATTTCCAAATAAGCTAGTGAATAGTGAGATATTAAATCTTTATATCTATCATTATATATCATGTATTCTCTCTCCAATGGTTCTAAAGTATCATAATAATATTCTTTTGCTCTAGGATCACTTTGTGAAAGTTTTTTTACTAATTCAGTATAGTCTGTATTAATATCTTTTAATTTATCATTACAATTGTTTAAACTTCTTTCAAGTTTATCCAAATCCATATGTTTTATATTAATATTTATTTTGTTTTATCTATTTATATGAGTTTAGAATTAGATCTCACAAATAATACTAATTTATCGGTGGACATTGAAGATATAGAGAATATAGTAGAATCTCAGTCTGTCTTCTATCCTGAGCCACAACCTGAGCCTGAGCCACAACCTGAGCCACAACCTGAGCCACAACCTGAGCCTGAGCTAGAGCCACAACCTGAGCCACATCCTGAGCCACAACCTGAGCCTGAGCTAGAGCCTGAAATCGATGTCTCATTAATTCAAGGACAGATGTCAATATCTGAACCTGTAAACTCTAATAATAATGATAGATATTTATTATGTATAATATCTTGTGAAAAGTATAGAGAAAGAAAAAAGATTTTAAAAGATAAATGGATAAATGATCTAATAGCAAAAAATGATAAAATAGATATACTATTTATTTATGGAAATAAACATTTAGAAGAAGACTATGCTGAGGTAGAAGATGAATTACATGTAAAATGTGATGATAGTTATGAAAGATTAATAGACAAAATGGATAGATTATGGGATTATATTCATAAATGCAGAAATGATTATTTTAAGATAATAAAATGTGATGATGATAACTTTATATTTACCGATAAGTTTAATAAGATGCTTGATGATACTAAAGAATTACCAGTTTTTGGAAAATCTTGTACAGAAGAAAACTTTAAGAATGTTAATAGTGAATCTTTAGAAAGAGACACATGGAATGGAGGTTTTAAAAATGGTTGGTTATATATTGTAACACCTAAAGTTATTGAATATTTTATTGAAAATAGAAATAATTTAAAAGATTACAAGGGGTTACATGAAGATAAAAGATTTTATGATATGATAAGGGAAAAATATCCTTTTTGTGAAAATAAAGAATTAGAAGAAAAATATTATTTTTATGGATATCCTATTATTAAAGATAGACATAGAATAAATATAAAAAGAAGAAATAATCAGATATATAATAATGTATCTAAAAGCACACTTGTAAGTAATTTAAATATAAATCAGTTAAGAGATTACAGATTCTTATAAACCATAATTCATAGTATTTTGATCATTTTTATTAACTTTACCTTCTATATCAGAAAAATGTTTCCCTTGAACAAAAACAGGAGGATAATAATAACTCTTAAAATACTGATTATCAGCTAAATGAACATCATAATTTTTTATCTTTTCAGGCTGTATTGTGGAGTCTAATAGCATAGTAGCTTCATCTATTTCTTTAATAAATAATGCGTGTGTCGTTATGATTTTAAACTTATCATAATCTATTTTATTTAATCCTCTTTTATGTTTAATATTCAACTTAACTTTACCAGTTTTGCTTATTTGAGGTGGGACGATCCATCCACCCATGTAACAGGTTTGTTTAGGAACAACTGGTAAAATACCCGATAAGTTAGCATCATCTTCTAAAATAAGATTATTTTTTGTTTGATTCGAATATATAGCTAAGAGTGCTTTTCTGTGTGCAGCGATACATCCTAATTTAGCTATAATACTCTTCTTTTTTGTATTATAAATTGTATTTAATTTTTTTAACATAGCTTTATTGCACTGAGTTAAAGTTAAATATTCTGCTGGAACCCATTGAATATGACATATTTTAGATTTATACTTATCAAACTCTCTTTTCTTTTCAAAAAATCTTTCTTCATCTTTACAAATAATATAAATGTTATATTTACTCATAATAATATTATAATATATAAAAATTAAACTCTCTTCTTTCTACCAGTTTTAGGATTCTTCTTTGTCCCTTTTTTCTTTTTACCAGTTTTAGGATTTTTCTTTTTGCCAGTTTTAGGATTTTTCTTTTTTCCTTTCTTATTTTTTCTTTTACTCATACCAATTGTCCCGTGTATAGCATAACGAGTTGCTAAAGGAACACCTATACCTAAAACTATTTTACCCATATATTTAGTAAAATCTAATAATTTTCTCTTAGTATCTGCATTCAGAACTGTTATTTTCTCTGGTGAAGGATAATCATCTTTCCATTTTTTTTTTTGATCTTGTGAGGGTGAAATCTCTTCAATAGAATCTTCACCAGCTTTTTCTGTTAATCCAAATAATTCTTGATAATCTAACCCGAATACTTCATCGGCATAATGACCTTTTTCTACATTAGCAGTCCTATCACTGTTTATCTTAGATTGAAGTGCTTTTATTCTAGATCTAGTCATTCCAGAAATAAATGTTGTCGAACTTCCTACGACTAATGAAACAAAATACATACAATTAACTATCTTAGGACATAATGGTATTTCTCTTAGAGAAGTAATTGTTAAAGAATAACTCACCTGATTATTTTCACATCTATTTAATTCTTTATTATTATTACTCACAAAATGGTCTAGTATTTCCTTATAAAATGGATTAGTTTTAATAGATTCTATTCCATTTACATAACCCGAATAGTATATTAAACTCTCAAGTTGAGTTCCTTTAAGTTTATTTCCTACAGGAGCTAATATCTTTGATACATCATGTAAATATATATTTTTCCCAACCTCACCCGTTTCTATACATCTTATCAAAGCTTTTTGAATTACATGATCATGATCATTTATTTCCCCTTTATCGTGCGGGAAAAGTGTAGAAAAAGGACCAATTCCTTCACCAGCATCCAGTAAACCATGAGTAGTATAATTTACTACAATATGATCTAAACTCCCTGTAATTTCAAATATTATAAAACCTGAATGGGCTGCCGGATTTTTCCAACTTTCTCCCCAAGTTGTTACTAAACCTGTTAAAAACCCCATAATACTAGAACCCATACTTTGTATATTACCTAGATGTGAAATGGGTGTCTTTGATAGAGAACTTACTGGACATATAAATGTATTATGTATATTATATCTAGTTATATCAGTTACAAAATTCACAGTTATTGGAATGCCATCTAGTCTTTCCTGTAATCTTTTCCCTGTTCTTCTTTTGCCAACTTTTAAATCTTTAAAAATATCAGGGGGTTTTATTGTTTCAATCGAGATCGTATCGTTTTTTTTATAATATTTAGGAACTACATAATTTCCTTGTTGTGCAGCCAAAGTCAATAGAGAAATAAATGTTAAAAATATTGCGTCTATTGTATTTGATCCATATTTTAGTGTTTCATCATTTAGACCCAATGCTCTATTGATCTCTAAATGCATCTCATCTCTTACACCTGGGGCATTATAAATATAATCCATTACTCCAATTTTCGGCATTTTATATAATATTATATTATATAAAAATTTGATAAATATCATTTCTATAAATAATATACATAGTAATACTAATAATGGAATATTTATGTCAAAAAATAGAAGTCCCTAATAAAACTCATGATATCTTGAATGAGTTTTATGAGAAAGAGTACAAAAAGATACTTCAAGAATTAATAGATGAAATTAAAGAAGAAATCATATCTACCAATGAAGCTCAGTGTGAAAGTATTCATTTAAAAGAGAAAAATAATAATCTACTTAAAAAAAGAACAATATATTGATTTATAGAATATATAAAAATAATGGTAGCAATTGGAATTGATCTTGGAACTACATACAGTTGCGTTGGCTGGTGGAAAGATAATCGCTGTGAGATAATTGCGAATGATCAGGGTAATAGAACTACTCCATCTTATGTAGCTTTCACTGATAGTGAAAGATTGATTGGTGATGGTGCAAAGAATCAAGCATCAATGAATCCTACAAACACAGTTTACGATGCTAAAAGATTAATTGGCCGAAAGTTTGATGATGCTTCTCTTCAAAGTGATATTAAGAATTTTTCTTATAATGTTTTATCTGATGGTGGGAAACCTATCATTCAGGTTGAAATTTCTGGTGATAAGAAAACATTTCAACCTGAAGAGATCTCATCCATGGTTCTCACTAAGATGAAGGATATTGCTGAAGCTTTTATTGGTGATAAGGTTACAGATGCTGTTGTGACTGTTCCCGCTTACTTTAATGATTCTCAAAGACAAGCTACAAAGGACGCTGGACAAATTGCTGGTTTGAATATTCTTCGTATTATTAATGAACCTACCGCGGCCGCTATTGCGTATGGTTTAGATAATTCCACTCAAGAGAAGCATGTGCTTATTTTTGATTTGGGTGGAGGAACATTTGATGTTTCTCTACTAAATATTGATGATGGGATTTTTGAGGTAAAAGCTACTGCGGGAGATACGCATTTGGGAGGAGAAGATTTTGATCAACTTATTATGCAGTATTTCCTTCAAGAGTTTAAGAGAAAGCATAAGCACGATATTAGTGAAAATAAACGAGCAATGAGACGTTTGAAAACATCTTGTGAACGTTTGAAGCGTAATCTTTCGAGTGCAGCAACAGCAAATCTTGAAATTGAATCTCTTTATGAAGGAATAGATTTCTTTTCATCAATGACAAGAGCTAAGTTTGAATCAATATGTATGCCTCTTTTTCAAAAGTGTATGAATCCAGTTCAAAAGGTTCTTCAAGATGCTAGTGTGAGTAAAAGTCAGATTGATGATATAGTTCTTGTAGGTGGTTCTACACGTATTCCTAAGATTCAAGAACTCTTAAAGAACTTTTTTAATGGTAAAGAGCTAAGTAAGAATATTAATCCAGATGAGGCAGTAGCTTATGGTGCTGCTGCACAAGCAGCTATCTTAAGTGGTGATGGTGAGGGTTCTAAATTAGATGAAATATTACTTTTAGATGTTTCTCCTTTATCATTAGGAATTGAAACTGCGGGAGGTGTTATGACAAAGATTATTGAACGCAATACAACTATTCCAACAAAGAAGTCACAAACATTTTCTACATATGAAGATAATCAAAGTGGTGTTCAGATTCAAGTTTTTGAAGGTGAAAGAACTCTTACAAAAGATAATAATGAATTAGGTGAGTTTCATTTAGAGGGTATTCCTCCTGCTCCGAGAGGCATTCCTCAAATTGAAGTATCATTCGATGTAGATGCTAATGGTATAATGAATATTGAAGCTTGTGAAAAAGGTTCGGGAAATAAGAAGAATATCACTATTGAGAATGATAAGGGAAGACTTACAAAAGAAGATATTGAGAGAATGATTGAAGAGGCTGAAAAATACAAGCAACAAGATCTTGAACAACAAGAAATCATAGATGCTAAGAATAGTTTAGAGAGTCTTATTTATCAAACAAAGAGTACTGTATCAAATGATACTGTTAAAGATAAGATATCAGAAGAAGATGTAGAAATTGTTAATAAGGCTGTATCAGATGGAGAATCATGGATATATTCTGATGTAGGAACTAGAAGTAAGGATGATTATAATTCTAAGTTAAAAGAGATAAATGATATTATTAATCCAATTATGATGAAGCTTCATGATGGTCAGATGCCTGGAAATATGCCCGGAAATATGCCCGGAAATATGCCCGGAAATATGCCCGGAAATATGCCCGATATCTCTGAATCATCCGAAAATCCCACTATTGATGAGATTGATTAATTAATATATATTACTATATAAATGAAAAGTGAAAATTGTATAACATGTATAGTTGGTATTACTCTCCTTTTTTCAAGTATTTATATGACACTTGTTAAAGATGAAATTATATTTCAAAGATTTGTTGTTTTACTTGATGAAGAACAGAGAAATACTTATTTCTTAATAGTCAAAGAGAGGTTAACAATATATATTTTAGGAATGATATTAGGTTTAACAATGGGATTATTGTATTTTTTTAATTATCCTAATCATAAATATCGTATATGTACATTTTTAGCAATCGTTTATTTAGTGAAACTAGGATTTTATTATTTTTCACCAAAGAGTCCCCTAATGTTATATTCTTTAAAAACTAAAGCACAGGTAGACGCATGGGCAGATATATATTCTGATATGAAATATAAATGGAAAATGTCCATCTTTATAGGATTTATCGGATATATTTTACTCTCTTTAAGTCTTAAATAAAATATAAAGAATTAAAATATAATTTATTAATAAGTATGGACGAAAATATAAACAACGAGAATACAAACAATCAAAATACTTTTATTATAAACGATTCAAATGATCTTTTCAGAATATTTATGAATAGATTTACACAACAGATGAATACACAAAATCTTAATCCTCAATATATAGATAATGTTCTTCAGAGATCTTTTGAAGAGGATAAAATTAAAGTTCAAAGGTGTACACAAGATTTCATAAATTCTATAGAAATAAAAGAGATAAATGATGAAGAATATACGTGTAGTATATGTATGGAAACTATAAAAAATGGTGAAAAATATATATCTCTCCCTTGTTCAGAAACATCTCATCATTTTCATGAAGGTAATGAAAATTGTGATGGTATAAAAAAATGGTTAGAACTTAATAATAGCTGTCCGATATGTAGAACTAAGTTCCCCGGAGAAGATATTATTGAAGAAAATAATGAAGATAATAATGATGAGACAGAGCCTCAAGAAATAGAAATGAACTTTAGTATAGTTCACGATGAATCTCAAGGTAATAATATAATTAATATAGTAAATCAGACATTACAAAATGTCATGGAAATGGAAGAAGAACATATGTTACAGATGGCTATTCAAAACTCACTAGAATCCTCCTCTACTATGAACTCCTAAACGACTCATATTTAAGACCTCTACATTTGTAGGAGATTGATTGATATTTTCTCTAATCTCAGTCGTTCTTACTCCACTTGGAGTATGAACTGTTTTTCTAGTTATCTTTTCATTGCCATTTATAAATACACTCGTAGATTCAAAACTACTAGAAATCATAGGCATATCCGGTGTGAATAATCTTTGACTAAAAAATCCATTTGAAAATATATTACTTCCAAATAATTCTTCAAATATGTTTATGTGATTTATATTTCCTATATTACTATCTGTATTACCATACATATCATATCTTTCTCTTTTTTCTTTATTTGAAAGTGTTTCATAAGCTTCTGTTGCTTTTTTAAATATTTCTAACGCACTAGGATTATCTTTATTTTTATCAGGATGATTTTTTAAAGCGATTTTATGATATGCTTTCTTAAGTTCAGAATCAGAACACTCTTTAGAAACTCCTAAGATCTCATAATAATCTCCCATATTTATAATTATATATCAATATAATATTTATTTCTTAGGTTTCTTTCTTTTATTTTTACTCAATGAATATATTCCTAAACCACCTAATGCTGTCGCTACATATGAAGCGGCAGTGGCAGATAGGGGAACCGCACAAGGACATACTCCACCTCTTTGTATTTTCTTAGTATATTTCTTTTTGTTAGTATATCTCTTTTTCTTAGTATATCTCTTTTTCTTAGTATATCTCTTTTTAGTATAGTCTCCTGTATATTTTCTCTTTAATGATTTCGCTTTTTTCATTATATAATAAAATATATATTATTAATATATGAGAACTATAAAAAGAAAAAGAATATTTAGAAGAGGAAATAATCAATATAAAAAAAGTAAAAAAAAACTCGTAGGAGGGAAACCTACGATATCACAAGGAGGTCCATCACCACCACCACCACCACCACCACCATCACCACCACCACCACCACAGAAAGAAATATATAAATATGAGGGTATTTTTGGTGTATATAAAGAAACACCCATTTGTGAAATTACTCAAGATAGAATACCAGATTTTGACAAGCCCACACAAGATAAACATAATTTTTTTAAAGCTAGTATTAATAATACACATGATACAGTAGTTTTGACTAATTATAAACCCTTATATTCGATTAAACTCGGATGGATATTTGGAGCTCATTTTGGAAATCTAATAATATATAATCAAGATAAATCTAAGATTGATGGATTAATCGATACTATTAATACACAAAGCGCAAATGGTCTTATAAACGAGACTCTTTTTGTATCAGAAATAAATGAAAAAATAACTCACCAGGTTTCTCAAACTGAAATAGCCTATATAAAAGAAAATATTTATACACCATGGGATAATAAAATGTGTTTTGAAATTGAGGGTGGTAATGAATTAATAGCACCTAATAATAATATAATAAATACTTTTAAAAATATTTTATATTATTACTATATTAAAAATATCTCAGGAGATTCAGATAAAAAAATAGCAGCGTTATTTAAAAAGATTAATACTCTTGATGATAATGATACTCTTCTTAAAGATTACAATAAACAACTAAAGGTAATATATAAAAATGTTCCAACACCTACAAAGTTTGATGATTTATCTAATTATACTACTCAACGTTTTAATGTGTTATGGTCCAAACAAGTTAAAGGTGATGACAATGTGTTTAATGATATAAATAGATATAGACAAGAACAAGAAGTGTGTTATAAAGAAATAACCGAATTATTTTCTTCTGATCATATTAAAGATCAATATAATTATATACCATTCAATATAGAGTATTTTTCATATAAGATTACAGGAGTAGAAAAAAGTAATGATTTTATAAGAAAATATATAGATTACTTTAAAAAGAAATTAAAAAGTGAAAATCTAGAAATAGGATCTATGAACCGAAAACTTTGTCGTTCACTTTCAAATATACTTTATAATTTTAAAATGATAAATATTTATAATGATACTATTTACAGAGATAGTCGTATTAAAAGAATTAAGAAAATACCTGATTTTGAAAAAGCTAGTATTCCCCCCATAGAATTAAATGAGTTTAAATATAGTACTTTTCTTAATGGTGGTTATAGTAGTTTTTATCATAATTATATTGTAAACTCCTTATTACATCCTATTTTTATGGCCAGATTATTATTTATTCATATTCATATTAAAGCTATAATAATATTAAAAACTAAAACAAAAGCAAATAATATTACAGAAGTTATTGAATTAGAAGATAAGAAAATAACTGGTAAAAATCAAATAAAAAAGTTAACAATAGATGGTAAAACTCTTGATGAAAAAACCGATGATACAAATAAGGTTAATTTTTGTAAAATTTTGTCAAATAAAAAGAAGGCTTTAAAATGTGATTTTGAAATAGATGGTGAATATTTCTCTATTGAGTCTGAGTTTGATTATATTCATAAAGATTCTGGCTCATCTGACAATAATACTACTATGATATATATGTTTAATAAAAAGGAAGTTCCTGATAATATAAAAACGATAAATACACTGAAAGAATTATTAGATATAAGTAGTACACAATTTGATTTTTTTGATGATTCAAAAAATAATGAAAATATAAAAAAATCTGTAGATAGTTTAGTTGGTTATATTAGTCAGAATAGTGGTTATAATCATCATTTTTATAAACTAGTTTTTTAATCTTTACTATCTATTAAATCTTTTGTAGTACCAATATCTTCAATAATTTCTTCCATTATATTTTCATCATCTAAAGTTATATCATTACTTAATTCATCTATAATAATATTTAAACTTTTCTCTGATTTTTTAGATTCAGATAAAGTTAATTCCTTGATCTTTTCTTTCATGAGTGTATTTTCTTTTTTTATATTATCATAATCATGTAATTCTAATAACAATTTTTTATAATGCTCATTAATATTATCATTTGTTTTCTTTAATTTTAATATAAGATGTTTATATTTATTGACATTCTTTATATCATCTTCTAAAACCTTTATTTTTTTCTGTAATCCCTGTATTTCTTTTTCTTTATCAAAATAAAATGACATTTTATATTTCATTGTAGAAAGTTCTTCTTGAAGTGAATTAATAAGATTATCTTTATCTTGATATTTTGTTTTACCATTCAGAATAATATCTGTCTGAAAACGTTCCATATTATTTTCACCCATTTTTCTTAAACTTAAGGTATTCTTAGGAGAAAATATATTAATTGATGAATCCATTTAAATATAAGAAAGAATATAAAAATAAATTATAGACTTATATTCTCTAAGAATTTCTTTCTAGAATCTTCAATTTTCTTTTCACCCATTTTATTTAATCTTAATCTTTTGAAAGTTTTTTTTCTTTTATTAAATATAGAAATATCTTCTATTTGTGGAGTTTTAAAACTTTCTGTATATAATCTTTTATCAGATCTCGGAGTATATTTCTTTTTAGAAGATTTCCTTATAACAGGGACGTTACCTACATGAAATGAAATTATTTTATTTTTATTTTTATTTTTATTATTCTTTACAGTTTCTATATTTTTTTCTTTAATATTTATTTCATCATTTATTTCATCATTTATATTATTTTTTATTTTATCATTATTTATATCATCTTCTTCTTCTTTATCATCTTCTTTTACATTTTCAGATTCTTCATTATCTATTATATTAGAATCTTTTCTCATAAAAGGAGAAGATTCTGAATCATCTCTTTGTTCTAATAAATTATTTCTCATATTTTTGACAGTGAATCTTTTTGATCCAGAGTTAGAATTATTCTGATTCTGAAATATATTACCAACATTACCATTATTCTGTGCCCCTACATTATTCTGTGCCCCTACATTATTCTGTGCCCCTACATTATTCTGTGCCCCTACATTATTCTGTGCCCCTACATTATTCTGTGCCCCT
>MDTG01435813.1_pt1 | contig 29283 bp, 24 predicted proteins | sample 811421 | NCBI WGS metagenome assembly MDTG01 (sample SAMN05326645, study PRJNA326480) | marine metagenome | isolation source: seawater | place: Pacific Ocean: South East | collected 2011 | reverse complement strand
GAGGTCGGACTCGGAGGTCGGACTCGGAGGTCGGACTCGGAGGTCGGACTCGGTGGCCGGACTCGGTGGCCGGACTCGGACTCGGAGGTCGGCGTTCGAAAGGCGCCCTGACCAGGCGGGTTGCACATTGCCTCATTGCGAGCTGGGCTGCCCCTCCGACGAGGCGCCCCCTCGGCGTAGACTCTGGGCCTCGTGCGCGCTCGCCTCTCGATCCTGACCCTGCTCGTGCTGCTCGCCCGGCCCTGCCTGGCGGACGGACCCCCTCCTCTGGCGGGCTGGTCCGAGGAGCAGCTGCCGCGGGTCTCGCCGCCGCAGCCGCTCGAGATCCAGCGCGAGCGTCGGCGCGCGCTCGAGGCCGAGAGCGCGCGGCTCCTGCTCGGGCAGGACTACGAGCGCCTCGGCCGACTCCTCCTCGGTCGCACCCGCAACGCGGCCCTGCGCGGGCGCGTGATCGCGACGGCGCGAGGGCAGACCCTTGGCTGCTGGAGCGACGCCTGGGCCCGCCTGCGCCGCTGGCCCGAGGCGCGCGCCAGCCTGCAGCGCGCGCTCGACGCCGAGGCTCAGGAGCTCGCGCGCACCCCGACCCCGGCTGCCCAGCGCGCGCTCGTCGCGCGCTTCCCCCTCGCGAGCGTCGCGCCCGCCACGGCGCGCGCCCTCGGCGAGCGCGCCTTCGAGGCGGGCCAGGTCGAAGCTGCCGCCGCGTGGTGGCGGCGCGCGCTGGAGCTCGGGCTGCCCGAAGCCAGCGCCCGCACCCTCCGTCGCCGGCTGCGCGCGCTGCGAGGTCGCGAGACCGGCGCGCCGCGCCCCCCCGGCCACTGGGGCGCGATCGCGTCGGCGCCCGCGCCTCGCCTGGTGTGGGCGCGCCACGCCCCCGGTGGCTTGCGCGGCTGGCCACCTTGGCGAGTCGGCGCCGCTGACGAGCAGAGCGTGTATCTGCTGGAGCGGGGCTACCTGGTCGCCTGCGCCCGCCAGGACGGCCGCCTCCGCTGGCGCAGCGAGGCGCCGCTCGGTTGGGCGCGCGAGCTGGCCCTCGGACACGACCTGGTCGTGCACGCCGGCACGGCCCGGCTCAGCGCCCGCGACGCCGGGCAGGGCGGCGAGCGCTGGCAGCTCGCCCTCGACCCCGCCGAGCTGGACCCCGGCGACGGCTTCCAGCACCTCGTCGCGACGCCGGGGGGCTTCGTGGCCTCGCTGCGGCGCGCCGGCCGCTGGGAGGTGTGGGGCGTCGGACCCGAGGGGAAGCCGCGCTGGAAGACCACTTTGTGGGACGCCGGCCCGGAGGTGACCCAGGGCCTGCGCTGGGACCTCGAGCGCCCCCACGTCAAGCCGGCGACCGCGGCGCGACGGGTGCTCAGCGACGGCCGCCTGGCTGCCCTGGCGGACGCCGTGGCGCTCACGATCGAGGGCCGAGTGCTCCTGCTGGGCGCCGAGCTGGGTGAGATCCGCTGGGCCCGCGAGCGCCTGGTCGGCGTGGGCCTGGGCGGGCGCGGTCCGGTGCGGGTCGCGCTCCGACTCGGGGCCTGGGGCGTCGAGGCCCTGACCGCCCACGGGCTCTTCGTGCGCCTCGACCCCGCCAGCGGACGCGACCTGGCGCTGCCTCCGATCCCCCACCACGAGGGCAAGCCGACCCGCGGCTACCTCTTCAGCAGCGACCCGCCGCTCGTCGGCTGGGCGGCGCCCCAGGGGCTGCGCCTGGTCAGCGCCGGGGGGAGCTTCGCCCAGGACCTCGAGGTGGCCCCCAGCTGGCGCGGCGCCGCCCTCGGCGACCTGCTCGCGCTGCCGGCCGGCGACGAGCTGAGCTGGCGCCCGCTCGCCGCGGGAGCTGCGGCGCCCCCCCTGCGCTGGCCGCTCGGCCCGGCGCGCCTGCAGCCGGTCCCCGGGGGCCTGCTCCTGCTCAGCACGGAAGGCGCCGCCCTGGTCGAGCGCAGCGCTCCAGGCGAGACCGCGCCGGCGGGCTTCCCTAGCAGCCTGGCCGAGCAGGTCGGCGCGCTGGGCGCCCGGAGCTGGCGCTTGAGGCACGCGGCGTGGGAGGCCCTGGCCGATCGGCTGAGCAAGGACCCCGCCGCGGAGCGCAGCGCCTGGCAGGCCCTGACCCCGCTCCGCGGCGCGCGCCAGCTGGAGGCCAGCTGGAGCCTGGGGGCCCTGATCGCCCGCGCTCGGGTGCAGCGGCTGTGGACCCAGGTGTTCCCGACCTTGCCTTGGTCCCAGCTCGAGGCGGCGACGAGCGATCCGAGCGGGGCCGCGCTGCGCGCCCTCGCGCCCCAGGTCGCCGCCACGCCCGCGGCCGCCGAGGCCCTCCGCCGCGCCGCCGCCAGCGCGCTCAGCTGGGAGCAGCGCCTCGCCCTGCTCGACCTGCTCCTGCGCGCAGACCCGGCCCTGGAGGGGCGCCTGACCGCCCTGGCCCGCAACAGCCAGAGCCCCGGTGTCCAGCGCGCCGCCAGCGACCTCCTGGTCCGCCTGGCGGCCAGCGGCGGCTCGCGGCGTGGGCTGCAGCTGGTGCTCCGGGGGCAACGAGGACTGGGCGGGATCCCTGCCGCGCTGCCCTCCCTCGCGCGCTGGGGGACGGCGGAGCTGTGGCGCGCCGTGCGGCCCAAGGACTTCGAGCAGATGCCCTTCGGAATGCTCGCGCCCTTCGTCAAGCAGGTCGGCGCGAGCGGGCCCGATCCGGCCGGGCTCTGGAAGGCGCTGGGGCCCGCCATCGCGCCCCGCGGTCAGTAGGCGCGTGAGCGACGGTCGGCTCCGCGAGCTGGAGCGACGCGCCGAGCGCAGCGGCTCCCTCGAGGACGCGCTCGAGCTCCTCGTCGCGCGCCGCCGCGCTGGCCTCAGCGAGGGGCAGCTCGCGCTGGCGGCCTACCTCGGCGACCCCGCCGCCCTGGAGCTGAGCGGGAGCCGGCGCGGAGAGCTGCTCGGGAACGCCACGGTGGGCGAGGCGATCGGTTGGGCCGCGCCCCTGGCCGGCTGGGGCGCCGAGGTCGGCCGGCGCTGCGGCCTGGCGCTGGCCCGACAGCTCCTGCCCGAGTGGGAGCGGCACAGCGAGCGGCTCAAGCCCCGCTGGCGCAACCCCGGCTCCCGCGGCCGACCGCGGCTCGATCCGCGCCCTGGCCAGCTCCTGGGAGTCCTCGAGGCCTGGTGCCGCGAGCCGAGCGCGGCCCGCGGGGCCTCTCTGGAGCGCGCCTGGGCCGAGTGCGAGGAGGTGACCTTCCTGCGCGCCGAGAGCTGGCGCGCCCGCGCCGCCCTGACCGCCGTGCGGACCTTGCTCTGCGCGGCCCAGGCCGACCCGGTCGGGGCCGTCCGCGTCGGCTACGACGCCCTGCACCCCGACGCCGGCGCCCGCTTGCTCGCGGCCCTCGAGCAGGAGGTCCTCCCCTGGGCCCTCGGCGGGGCCGACCCCCTCCGCCCGGCGCGTTGACCGCGTCGCTCGCCCAAGGCGCGTTCGCTGCGTAACCTAGGGGCATGGATTCGTCGGACGTCGTCCCCCCACGCCCCCGCCGCGCTGGCCGCGCCATGGCCATTGGGGGGGTGGTCTTGCTCGCCCCCCTGCTCGGACTCACCGTGGCCGTCATAGACCCTCTCTACAAGCGCCCCGCGGTCCCCGCCGACGCCGCCCCCCAGCGTCAGAGGCGCGCCTTGCGCGTGCTCTCGCTCAACGTGGCTCACGGACGCGGGACCTCCTTTCACCAGCTCCTGACCCGCCGCACGCACATCGAGCGCAACCTCGAGGCGATCGCAGAGCTGATCCGCCAGAGCGACGCCGACGTGGTCGCGCTGCAGGAGCTCGACGCCCCCTCGGCCTGGAGCGGCGGCTTCGACCACCTGGCCTTCCTTCAGGAGCGGACCGAGCTGCCGCACGCCTTCCACGGCCTGCACCTCAAGCGAGCCAAGCTGGCCTACGGGACGGGGATCCTCAGCCGCTACCCGATCGAGGCCGAGCACAGCCACGCCTTCTCGCTCAACGCCCTCGACACCAAGGGCTACGTGCGGACCCGAATCGCCACCCCGCAGGGCGCCGTCGACGTGGTCTCGCTCCACCTCGACTTCAAGCGCGACTCGGAGCGCGCGCTCCAGCTCGCGCAGCTGAGCGAACGCCTCGCCGAGCGCGAGAACCCGGCCCAGGCGCTGGTGGTCGCGGGCGACTTCAACTGCCGGCTCGAGGGCGCAGACGGCGTCCTGGCCGCCTTCGCCGAGGAGCACGGGCTCGCGCCCCCCGCCGAGGTCGGCGGGACCTTCCCCTCGGGCCGCCCCTCGCGCCGGATCGACTACGTGCTGGCGCGCGGCCTGGCGCACCGACGCGAGGTCGTGCTCCCGCTGCGCCTCTCGGACCACTGCCCGGTCCTGGCCGACCTGGTCTTCCCGGCAGGCGACTGAGCTAGACTCTCGGCCGTGATTCGGTCGACCCGCCCGCCCCCCTCCCTGACTTTGGCCCTCTGCGCCCTGCTCGCCCTCGGCGGCTGCCGCAGCTGGCAGAGCTACCCCGACGTCTCGCCCGACGACATGCGGGCCGGCGTGCAGATGTGGCTCGACGCCAACCACCAAGGCCACGAGTTCCCCCGCCCCGACGAGGCGGGCTTCAGCGAGATCGAGATCGAGAAGGACCTGCGCGGCTTCGGCACCTTCCTGATCGCGATCTTGACCGCGGGGCTCTACATCCCCCTCGACCGCGAATACGAGGTCGCCGTCCGGCCCAGCGACAAGGGCGCCGAGCTGGCGGTCGATATCAGCGAACGCGCCAACGTGATCTGGTTCATTCCCGTCAACAGCCGCCTCGAAGGGCTCGAGCAGGGGAGCCGGAACGAGATCCTCGCCAACGCCCGCCGGCGGGTCCCCAGCCAACGCGCCGCGGCCGCCGCGATCTACTCGGCCCTGAGCGCCGTGCGCTCCGCCGACCTGGGCGCCTTCCAGGAGGTTCTGGACCCCAGCGTCGAAGAGGCAGCCGCCCGCACCTGGTGGCAGACCGAGTCCGCCTGGGGTCGGCTGGCCTACGACCCGCCGACATCGGTCGAGGTCTCCTGGCCGCCCCACCTGCACGAGACCGTGCACCGCAGCTTCTTCAGCCAGGTCACCAAGCGCTGGGAGCGACTCTGGGTCACGGTCTCGCTCGGGGAGGAGCGGCGCCGGATCGAGGTCCAGCGGCTGAAGGGAGAGCCCGAGCGCTACGGCCTGATCCCGCCCGAACCGGGCGGCTGAGCGGGCGACTGGCTGATCTCGCGACCTGCCAATCCATTGAGCTGCCCCTCCATTGAGCTACCCGTACAGCGGGACGCCGCTTTGACCACTGCCAAGGGCTTCGCCTAACCGCGAGGGACCTGGCGCAAGCCCCGCCGCGAGCGCGCGGGGAGTTGCCCTCACTCGGGTCGCTCTCCGCGCTGTCCTCGCTGGCGGGGCTCGCGTGATCTGCTCCGACTTCCACGTCGCCAAGGAGCGCTTCAACGCCCGCGGAATCGTGGCGGTGCTCGAGGCGGCCGGGGTCGAGCTGCGAAAGGCCGGCTCGACTCGCGGCGGGGAGTGGGCCGACCCTGCCCGCTCTGCGGTGGCCGAGACCGGCTCCGAGTGTGGCCTGAGGACCCCAAGGGCGCCGGGGCCTGGTGCCGCTGCTGCGAGTGTTCGGGAGACCCTCTCAGCTGGGAGAGTCATATCTCGGGGCTCCGACCTGGTGAGGTTCTCCGGCGCGAGGGCCTGCTCGGGGACGGGCCCAGGGATCCTGCTCACCGACGCCGGCAGGAGGAGCGCGCTCGCGAGCTCGCTCGCGGGCGGGAGGAACGGCGAGCCAGAGACCGAGCGGAGACGGCCCGCAAGGTCGCCGAGCTGGGGCGCCAGAGCAGGCGGGCGTGGGATTCGGCCCCGGCGCTGGACGATCGCGCCGCGGGCTGGGTCCGCTCGCGAGGCCTCGACCCCGCCCGCGTCCGCGAGCTGGGGCTCGTGCGCTCGCGTGCTGGCGCTGACCTTCGACCGGATCGGCTAGGCCCTCTCCGGCCATACGGGGTGCTCCTCCCGATGTGGAGCCTGGAGGGGGGGCTCGCCTCCCTTCAAGGGCGGGGCGGCCCTGTGGGCTCGCTGAAGAGCATGGCGCCGAGCGGGGCCCGGGGGAAGGTGATCTTCGCCAACCCTCTGGCGCTCGACCTACTCGCGGGTCACGCCGCCCCGGGCGTCGGTGGGTTCGTGATCGTGGCCGAGGGGGGCGGAGACTGGCTTGTGTGGTCGGTCCGTCGCCCCGACCTGCCTGTGTTCGGCGTCGTGAGCGGCACCGCTCAGGCCCTCGGTGCTCGCCTCGCCGCGCTGGGCGTGTCGCGCGTGGCGATCCGGACCGACCCTGACGGGCTGGATCCCTGCCCCAAGCTGAAGAGGGGCGACAAGGGGCGGGGCTACGCCGCCAAGCTCGCGTGGGAGCTGGAAGGGGCCGAGCTCTTTCGCCCCCGGCTCGCGCTCGAGGCCGGGGACCACCCCGACGACGGGGAGCGCTTCCTGGCGGGCGACCTGCCCCTCGACCCGCTCGCCGATTGCCTCCGCTGGACGCCTCCCCCGCCCGGTGGGCCCCCTGTGGGCCCTGGGCCGGGTGGGCATGACGCTGATGTTGTTGGCGACGAGGAGCAGCTCGTGCCGGCCGTGCTCCGCGGCGAGGCGAGGCTCGTGCAGGTCACGACGCCGACCGGGGAGGGCAAGACGACTCGGACGGTCAGGGAGGTCGTGCGAGCGGCGAGGGAGGGCAAGCGCTTGGCGATCGCGAGCGCGAACCCTCAGCACGCCGACGAGGAGCTGGTAGGCAAGCTCGCCGAGGCGGGCGCTCGCGAGTGGAGGGCCTGGGAGCAGGTGAAGCCCCAGGGCGGCGCCGTGTTCGCCAAGCTGGAGCCGTTCACCTGCCCGCTGCCTGACAGGGAGGGGCAGGAGCGGGAGCGGGTCTACCGCTCGGAGGCCGAGAAGGGCTGGAACCCCGTGAGCGCTGCCTTTGGCGGGTGCCCTCGCTTCGGGCGCGACGCCGAGCACCCCTGCTCCTACTGGAAGCGGCGCCGGCAGGTTCAGGCGGAAGCGGACATTCTGGTCACCGTGCACGCCACGATCCGCGACGGGGGCAGCGCCACGGAAGGGAGAGACGCTCTCGTCCTCGACGAGGACCCCACTTCCTCCCTGATCGACGGGACCGGGGCGACCTGGGCCATGCTCGACCGCTTCGAGCAGCTCGCCGCCGCCGCGTATCAGCGGCTCGAGGTCGAGGAGTTCGACCTCGCGCAGAGGGCAAGCTACGGGCTGGAGGGGCTGGAGCGGGTCAACGAGACGTTGGCCGGGGTGCTCGCGCGCTGGGGTGGGGAGTTCGCCACCCAGCACGAACACCGCATGGCGGACCAGATCCACCCTACGGAGGGCCTCGACCTCGCGCGCTTCCTCGACGCCCTCGACGCCCTAGAGGTCCCGCTGGAGCGGGTGGGTGCCCGGTCGGGTGCGCGCAACCTCTTGCCCTTCTACCGGGCGCTCGGTGCCGCCTGGCTGGAGAGGGGCGAGGCCTTCGTGACGCCGAAGGCCTACGCGAACAGCAAGCTCGCGATCGTGCTCCCGCTGGTGCGCCGCCTGCCTGACCTGCCCACCGTGGCCCTCGACGCGACGGGAGACCCGGTCGTCCTCGAGGTCGCCACGGGCCACAAGCCGATCCCTGCTCGCTGGAGCGGCAAGGCGCCTGCCACCTTGCGGGCGAGGGTGGTCTCAGGCTCCGGCGCCTTCGGCCGCAAGCGCTGGGAGGACCCCGCCAAGCTCGCCGCTGACCGCCAGCTCGTGCGCGCGACGGTCGAGGCGGCCCGCAGGGAAGACGGGACGGTGTGCGTGGGACTGGTGACCTTCAAGGACTGGAAGCCGTCCTGGGTTGAGTGGCTTCGGGTTGAGCTCGGGGCCAAGGTCCTCGCGCTGCACTTCGGAGCGGTCGCAGGGAGCAACGCGCTGGAGGGCTGGGCCGACGTAGGGCTCGTCCTGGGGACGCCCTACGTGAGCCCGGGGGACCTGTGCGCCCGCGCTCTGCTCCGCGGGGCGTCGTTCGAGGACGCGACCGCGAAGGCGAACTGGAGCAGCAAGGGCGGCGTGCGCGTGCTGGTCCAAGGCAGCGAGGCCCTGGAGGACCCGAACAGAAGCATGGTCGAGGCCCAGCAAGAGCAGGCCCTCGGCCGCTTCAAGCGGTGGGCGTGGACGTGCCCCGTGCTCGTCCTGGGGCAGCCGTGGCAAAGCACGCACGAGCTGACCGAGGAGCGCGAGCCCCTCCCCCACTGGCGGGAGCGGCTCGACCGCAGCGAGTGGTGGGGTCGCTGGGCCATGGGCGAGGACGCCCGTTCACTCGCGGTCGAGGCCGTCAACGGCGAGGCGGGAGTGAGCGAGGCGCGGGGCTCCGCCGCGGAGGACTGGAAGGGCGGGCGGACGGTCCCGAGCGTCGCGAACGTGACCGGGCAGGGCGGTCCGGGCACCCTCTATAAGAACTCTATAGAGCCCCCCCGGACCGCCTCTAAGTCGAGCGACGACAACGGGCCCCGCCGCAACGGCCCCGACCCGATGGTGCTCACCGAGAAGGTGGTCGCGCACTACGGCGGGACGAAGGCGGTTGCTGACCGGGTTGGAGTCGAGCCCGGGACCGTTCGGAAGTGGAAGCGCGGGGAGAGGTGCCCCAAGCCTCACTCCCTGGAGGTGCTCATGGAGCTGGCGGAGGAGATGAACGACGACGGGCACGAGCGGTCCGAAGGGGAACCGCCGCCGCTGCTCAGCGACCAAATGGTGCTCCTCGCCCGCCGAGCGGAGACCCCCGAGGCGAGGGCGCGAGCGGTCGAGGCCGCCCTAGCCTTCGCGTTGATGCCCGATTGGCTCCAAGTTGCGGGGCTGGGCAAGGTCGTGCAGGCCGAGCAGGTCGCGCCCGCGATCATGGCAACTAGGCGAGCGAGGGGGCTTGACGCGGCATGATGCGGCCTCCTCCCGGGCTTAGCCCCGGTTCCGCCTACACAGGGTTCCAGTTTCCGGTCTGATCAGGAACAAAGAACGCGTCATTGAACTTGAGGGGCAGCACGTTCTCTCGGGCGAGGAAGCCCAGGCAGTCGAGCTTGGCAATCGCCAGGACTGGCGTATACGAGCCAGAGGCGTTCACCTTCTCCCAGGTCACCGTGTTTCCCCTGGGCTTCCACTGCTCTCTTGGGTCAGGCACATAGATAAGGCGGTCCTTCTCTCCGGTTTGCTTGACCAGCCAACCCAGGAACACCTTCTTGCCACGAATGGCTGCTCGGGAGATTGGGAATCCGTGCGCCCCCTCTCCTGCGGCGTGATTAAGCACTTCCCACTCGAGTTCGAGGTCTTTGTCCCTGGGAGGCTGCCAGTCATGTCGAGGATCAGGGACGAACAGCCCAGTGCTCTCCGCCTTCGACTCGTGAACGACCCAACCTTCCCCGTTCACGGGTGTCCTCATGATCAGCACTTGCTCGAGGTTGTTGGCTCTGACTGGGTTTACTGGAGTCCAAGTTGTCACGTATTCTCCTGCGGTTGTTTGTCGATCCGAGATTACAAAATCCTTGGGGTAACTCGCCACCTCGACGCTTCTCCTTTGCATTCGGTCGCTGGGCGCGGGGAAGGGCAACAGCGAGGGAGACGGACGGCACGTAGAGCGTGGGCAAGCCCTGGGTCTACCATTCCTCCATGCCCCGCCAGCGTCCCGACCCTGGCCGAACTCGCCAAGCCAAGCTGGTCGCGGCTACGACGGTCGAGCACCTGAACGAAGCCGGGGAGCTGCTCGCCGCGCTGGCGATCGAGGACCCCGAGGAGCTCTGCCGCGTGACGGTGCAGCGGCTCGGCACCGAGGACCTGAGGAAGCTCGGCGAGGTGTTCGTTGCCTTCGCCAACCTGAGGAACAAGCGGGACGCCTAAGTGGACCGAGAGGGCCTTCTGCTGGGCATGTTCATGACCGTGTCCGGCATTGCCGGCGCGTGCGTCATGTGGCGCCCCTTGCCCTCTGGCACGGGAAGCCTTGGTGAGCATGAGGGCACGTTTGACCGCATGCGCGTCAAGCTGCTCGTCTTGGCGATCTTCTTCGCCGTGGTCGGCGTCGCGATCGTGTGGGAGAGCGTGAGCAAGTAGCCCGCCTCGGTGCTCGTGCTCGAGCCAATGATGCTCCGTCAGGCCCATGCCACCGAAGACCAGGCCGTCCATGTCATCATGACTGATGATGGCGCTCAATGCTCAAGCTAGTAGCCTCTTCCTCTTCCAAGAGGAGGCCGCATGGCGGATCAAAGGTAAGCAGGCGACGCTCCGGCCCCGCTGGAGTTTGGCCGCGAGGACTTCGAGGGCCTGGATCCCAACGTGCTCCGGCAAGCGGGATATCGAGGTCCGCCGCAGAATGTTGTGTTGGACATGGTCGGACCCATCAGGGGGTATGGGAATATTGACGAAGACGGGAGAGGGTATGGCCGGGTGATCGTGCAAGCCAAGACCCCGAGGATGGCCACAGGAAGCAATAGCTACTACTTCCACTACAAGAACTTCCCCTTTCCTATTGGTGCGATCTTCTCCGCACGATTCGTCATTTGCGTCAAGGGCGGGCTGTTCGCATACCCAAGAGTGAAGAACGTGGATAGCCGTAGGAAAGACGGGGGAATGTTGAACCTGAGCGTTGGCGGGCTGGATCACAACTTCAACTCTTATCTGATCCTCGAGTACTGGTAGGCCAGCACTAGAGGCCAGCACTAGAATCACGAGCTATTGGCGTGGACGAACGGTTTCGGAAGCTTGTTGCGGATAGCGACTGGGAAGGTCTGTTCGCGATTGCAAGGCCGGAGAAGCTTCAAAAACTCAGGAAACTGGCAGCGTTCTTTCCTCCGGAAAAGCAAGCAGTCCTCGTGGAAATGCTCTCTGCGAGAGGGGTCCAGGCGACGTTTTCGCACGCTTCGCAAGGGTGGAGAATTTCGCTCAACAACGATGAGAAACGAGCATGGTATCTCCATGCCATCGACTCGTTGGCGAGCTCACCTGCTGGACTGAAAAAGGCACTGAGTGGCGCGGTTCCAGCTGCAATGAAGAGTCCGATTCTGGCGAACAAGCAGGTCAGGGAGGCGCTAGATCGATTCTTCGATGGCCTAAGGGAAGACCAGAAGCAGGTTCTTGATCAACTCGGCCTGGGCAGCGTGTCTGGCCTAGTCAGACTAAGGCGGTTCACTCAAGAGGCTGTGGCAGTAGATTTCCCCTCCGTTTGCTTCCCCAAGGTCGCTGGTCTACTGGCCGCCTACAAAGCGGCGGAAGGCACAGCGCCCCAATTCCCACATCCCGGAGTAATCTCGCACTCTCCCCAGCCGCCACTCAATGTGCTGAAGGAGGCCTACAAGGGGGCGGCGCACCGGGCGGTGGACATGGTTCCTGGCTTGGCCGTCAGGGCAATTGCCTTTACCTTTTGATTCCGTGCCGCCCCGGCATTGGGGTGGCGAGAAGGATTGCGGGTCCCTCTTGAAGAGAGACGAAAGCGGCGTTGGCAATTGCCCCCCACCCTGTGCCCCCACAGTCGCATACGCCCTGACGCACTGGCTGTCGCTGCCGTGTGGTGATGTTCCAGCATGAGCGACCTCATGCAGACTCTACTCACCGCCTTCGGGACCTCCGTCGGCGCTATCGCGTCCCTCGGGTTCCTCGCCAGGCTGCTCGTCACGCACCGACTGGCCAAGGACCTTGAGGATCACAAGCAGGCCCTGGGCAGGGATCTTGAGCAGCACAAGGCAGAGTTGAAGAAGGCTGCTGACCTCGAACTCGCCAACGCCAAGGCCGACTTGGACAAGCGAGGCGAAGAACTCAAGAGCCGCCTACGTCAGGACGAGACCCGGCTCCAGGCCCTCGAGGGTAAAGCCGATCTTGTCTTCGGTCGCCTCCATCAACGGCGCCTAGAACTAGTGGAGGACCTCTTCCGAAAGCTAGTGCTTGCCCATTCGTCAGCAACGCACTGCGTTTCTCCATTTCAGGGACCAGAGCCCAGCAAAGAACGCTATGAGAACCTGGCGAGCGCCGAGCAGGAAGCTCGTGAAGCCCTATATGTAGGCCGTCTCTTCCTGCCAGATGACTTGTTTCAACAGGGAGACGATTTTCTTTCGGTTCTTCGTGAGGCGGCGCGCAAGTTCGCAATCGGGCTTCAGCATGAGAAGCGCGGCAACCTCTCCAAGACGGCCGAGGAGGGGCCTTGGGTTAAGCCTGCGAGGATGATCAGGGAGGACGCAGGTCAGATCTTCAAGGTCGTAATGGACGGATTTCGCGACCTTGTCGCGAACCCCAATCGCGTCGAATCCATAGGCTCGGAGGCAAGTGAGGGGGCGGGCGAGGCGTCACGCCAGTAGACCTCCGTGCTGCGGCATGTGAACGAATCCCTCCCACTTACGCTTTCCGCGCTCCACGGTTAGCCGAGCGGTGCAGGGGAATCCGGCTTCTTGGACACCTGCGACGACCTCGAGATACCTAGCGCACATCTTGTCCGTCAGACGCCCAAGCCTCTCTCCGTGACCGAAAGCCACAACCTCGGCTCCATCTACTGAGAGCTCTGCCAGTTCGCCCTTGGCGGCCAGGAGGGCCTGCTGGTGCTTCTCCTCCTCAACAAGCGCCACGCTCAACGGGCCAGGGAGGAAGGGCTCCTCGCCCGTCGCTGGGGTGGGATCGCAATCGGCCAGCAGGAGCTTGACGCCGTAGTTGCCCCCCATGCCGACAACGAGGGCCCGCGCTGACGCCCTGCGGCCCTCCTTGCGCAACCCCCGCAAGACAGCGTGAAAGCGAGGCGCGTCTCCCCTGGGGAGGTAGCCCACGGTCTGGCCGCCAGCGTCCACACGCACGGCGTTGCGGTCATGCCGGTTCCGCGGCTCGCGTATCAGCTCCGCTGTAACGTAGAGCCCACTCCACCTCCCGCTGGCCCACCCGGGTGCCTGGTCGAGCAAGGCAAGAATGTTCCGCTGGTAGCTCGCTTCGCCGTGGATCTCCTGAACAACTTCACCAGGCGCCAGCGCTGGGAGTTGGAGCCAGGAAGCCGTGATCTGCGGGCCAAGCTTCGCAGGGGCGACAATGCGCTTCCTGCGCGGCTCTTGCTGGGGCTTGTTGCCCGCCCCTCCAAACAGCCCCCGCAACCAGTCAAGCACGCCAACTCCTCGTGTCAGATCCTGAACTAAACACCGCAGGTTCCCGCGTCAACGGGTCCTTGTCCGGCCTTCAAGCGCCCCTCGGACAAGACCCCCGCTCCGCACTGCGTAGATCCGCGCGAAATGTCCCAACCCGTGAGCCGTGACGGGCCACACCGATCAGCCTGACCAGGGGCGGACCGGGATCCGCGCGCCACTGGCGGATCGCGTCACCGAGTCGAGCGGCAGTTGTCCTTATCTGGACTGTCGTGTCCCTTGAGGAACGTGCGCGCTTCGACAACTCTTGGGGCAGACGTCCGCCAAAGGAGGACAAGTGCAGCAAGTCGCCCCCCGCGTGACGCTCAGGCTCGCCCCAGAACAGCAGCTCGTCGAGCTCAGCGCCCGCTCCAGGCTGAGCCGCTCTGCCCTGGCGCGAGTGATCCTCCGCCACGGATTGGAGCGGGTCGAGCGGGAGGGGCTGGGCGCCCTCTTCTTCGGCGCGAAAGCGAAGAGGGCGACCTCGTGACCAAGGTCCTGCACCGATCGGCCTACCTGCGAGGCACGCCAGACACCGAGGCTCGTGTCGCCGAGTTCGTGGCCGCTACCGAGGCCCCGGTGGATACCGTCTACGGGCGCGAGGTCCTGCGCATGAGCGGTTGCGACATGAGCCGCTACGCCCGCAACCCCGTGGTCCTCGACAGCCACCGTCGGGAGTCAATCGAGGACGTGATCGGCTCGGGCGACGTGAGGGTTGAAGGCGGGCAGCTGATCGTGCGCGTCCACTACCTAGACGACGCCGACGGCGAGAAGGCCTGGCGCAAGGTCAAGGCGGGGGCCCTGCGGGCCGTCTCCATCGGCTACGCGATCGCCACGGATGCCGCGACGCCGAGCCTAGTGGGCCGGCAACCTGGCAGATGAGCACGCGAAAGCTCGAGGGCGGGCTGCTGAACCTGATGCGTGACGCCCTCGGGGACACCTGGGAGGCGCGGATCGCGGATCGGGTCCGGAGGGCCGCTGCTCAGGCCTGCGGGCGGAGCGTCGGCACCGAGTCCAAGACCGGGCCGCGAAAGCTGCGAGCCAAGATCGACCGCATGGTCGGCCGGCTGGTCGACTTGGACGGCGTGGCCTACTAATCGGCGCTCGTCAAGATCAAGGAGCTCCAGGGGGAGTTGGCCGAGGCCGAGGCGTTGCAGGAGATCCAGCACGGGGCCCTCGACGTGGACCTGATCGTCTCGGAGGCGCTGGGGCTGGGGCGTGCGCTCTTCGGGGTGGAGGACCTCAAGGCCCCCGTCTCATTGCGTCGCGAAGTGTTCCGCCTCTGTCTCTCGCGCGTGGAGCTTGAGTTTCGCCCGAGGCCGGAAAGGGCGCGCAAGTTCAAGGAGGCCCGGGTGTTGCTCACCCCGGGCGCTTCCGCTCCTTGGCAGTGAACCAAGCGGGACGCCGCAGCGCACCAAGGGGGGAAATGCACTGCGGCGTGTTGTTCAAGCGGGAACTTGATGACAAGCGGGAACTTGTGTGGATACGAAACGCGGCTGACTCAGAGACGGCGGTCGCGGCGGTCGTTGCGCCGCGGGCCGGCTTAGATCAGCAGCAGGCGCGTGTGGCCGACCACCCAACCGAGCCCATACACGTGGCTGGGCGGCGTGGTGATCGCGTCGCTGTCCTCCTCGAAGACTCGGATCGCCTCGACGGCGTCCTCACGGGTCAGGAAGACTTCGACCTCGAAGCCGCACTCGTCGCAGGTCTGGGGGAACTCCGTGTGGGGGAGCCCGGCCTGGCAGTTGGGGCAGCTGAAGCGGTCGTCGAAGAACTCAAACTTGTGCACGGGTAACGTCTCCCCTCGTCTCTCCGACATGCAGCTAGTGCATTCGTCGTGCCAATTGAGGTCGGAGCAGGTGCAGGCCGGCGTTTCGTGACTTAGGGCCGTGCCGGAGGTCATGCGTGTCATGGTTGCGTTTCGTCTCTGGTTCGACGGGAAGAAGTTTCCCACTCGGTGGGAAGCAAGTTCCCGTTCGCTCGCCGTTCGAACTACAAGACGAAGTAGGGTTTAGCCGCGGGCTAATCCCTTTGGAATCGGTCTATTGAGGATGACCGATCGCGATGAGCGGGCAGGCCGCGTCGTGCGCGACCCGCAGCAAGAAGGGGCTGATTCGATCCCCCGTCCGCCCCCCTCCCATGCCCAGGATCAGCAGATCCGTCGCTCGCGAGCGCTCGATCAGGCGCCCCGCGGGGTCCTCGGCGCTCTCGAGCTCGCACTGCGCGGGGCCGTAGCCGAGGTCCGCCGCCAGGTCATGGAGCTCGCTCGTCGCCCGCGCGCGGTCCTGATCGGGCCGCAGCAAGCGCAGGAAGGTCACCTCGACGTCCTGCCCATAGCGGCGGAACATCCCGAGCAAGCGGGCTCGCAGGGGGTCGTGGCCGGTCTCACCGCCGACGGGGACCAGGATCCGCTTGACCTGCTCGGGGCGCCAATCGACGGGCGAGTGGACGACCACCACGTCCGAGGAGGTCCCCTGGAGCAAGCGCTCGAGGAGCTTGGTCCCGTGCTCGCTGTCCAGCTGGCTCATGCCGAGCAAGACCGCCTCGGGCTCGCGCTCCCGAGCGGTGCGTGAGATCGCCTTGACCACGTCCGGCGCCAGCAGCACCACCGCCTCGAAGGGGCGCGCGACCTCGCAGGACGCGGCCACGGCCCGCTCGAGCGCTTGGCTGCTGCGCCGGTAGGCCTCGACCCCCTGGGCCGCCTCGTCCTGCTCGTCGTCGTAGCGCGCCACCGCCAGGGCCAGCACCCGCCCCGTCCGCCGCGGCGCGAGCGCGTTGCCGAGCCACACCAGGGCCTCTGCCCGGTCAGGGTTGGCCAAGGGGACCAGCACCAGGGGCGTGCGGCCGCGCAGGCGGATCAGCTGCGTGTTCACCGCCTCGGCGTGCGCCGAGACGCGCTCGGCGCTGGCCCGGAAGCGGAAGTGGTAGAGCAGCCCGCCCAGCACCAGCCAGCCCAGCGCCACCAGCGAGGCCTGCCACTTGATCGTGGTCTGGAACACGGCCAGGGCCACGCAGGCCGTGACGCCGATCAGGGGCAGCAGGGGGTAGAGGGGCGCCTGGTAGCCGCCGACCTTGCCGGCCCGAACGCGCACGAGGAGGCCGGCGCCGTTGGCCAGGGCGAAGGAGAGCAGGAAGATCAGCGAGGCGGTCACGCCCGCGACCTCGACGTCGCCGGTCAGGCTGACCAGACCGCAGACCAGGGCGCCGCTGAGCAGGACGGCGTTCACGGGGGTCTCGGTCTCGCTCAGCCGGGCGAGGGGCCGGAACAGGGCTCGATCGCGCGCCATCGAGTAGGAGACCCGCGAGGCCGCCAAGAGCGAGCTGGTCAAGGCCGAGAAGGTCGCCAGCAGGCCCGCCGTGATCACCACCACCCCGCCGAAGGGGCCGAGGTAGCGCTGGACCGCGATCGCCACCGCCTGGTCCCCGCGCTGGCCGAGGTCGGACCAGGCCGGGGTCCCGTCGTTGGGGCCGCCGATCGTGAGCATCACGAAGAGCAGCAACAGGTAGATCGAGAGCGTGACCCCGATCGAGAGGAACATCGCGCGCGGGATCGTGCTGGCGGGGTCCTTGACCTCGCCCGCGACGGCCGCGATCACCTCGAAGCCCTCCAGGGCGATGAACGTGAAGCCCATCGCGACCGCGATCCCGCCGAAGCCGTGCGGCAGGAGGGGCGCCATGTTTTGCGAGAAGGTCCCCGCCGGGCTCTGCGCGACCAGGAACAGGCCCGGGATCAGGATCAGCACGAAGGCGATCACCTTGCCCAGGGCCACGCTGTTGCCTGCGCCCGCTCCCCCGCGCAGCAGGAGGCCGACGTTGAGCAGCGCAGCCCCGAGGGCCACGATCATCCCCAGCCAGGTCGGCGGAGTGAGGGGCGACCCGAGGGCCGTGCTCGCGACCAGCACCGTGTAGGCGAAGAAGCTGCCGAAGCCGAGCGCGTAGAGGGCGGCCGCCACGAGGTAGGCCAGCCACAGCACCCAGCCCGCGGCGAAGGCGCCGCCGATCGGGAACACCTTGCGCGCGAACACATAGCTGCCGCCCGACTCGGGGAAGGCCGCCGCCAGCTCGGCGAAGGAGAAGGCCGTGACCAGCGTGATCAGCCCGTTCAGCCCGAAGGCGAGCATCGCCGCCGGGCCGGCGTGCTTCATCGCCACGCCGCTGAGCACGAAGATCCCCGCTCCGAGCATGGCGGAGATCCCGACCATCGTGGCGCCGTAGAGGCCGAGGCGGCGGTCGAGACCCTGTTCCTGCTGCGTGCTGCTCATGGGGGGCAGGGAGTCTAACGCTCGTCGTCGCGCGCGCGCCCCACTGGGCGTAAGGCGCGCACAGGCGATCTGAGGCGCGAACGAGGGCGCAGGCTCGCCACTGCTCCGCCCAGGCGGATGGGGCGCGAGCGCCCCGACCTGTCTAGACTCGGAGCGTGGCCGATCGACTAGGTCCCTACCGCCTCCTGCGCGTCCTCGGCAAGGGCGCCTTCGGCGTCGTCTACGAGGCCCAGCGCGAAGGTCATGAGCGGCGGGTCGCGCTCAAGGTCCTGCGCGACTCAGAGACCCTCGGCAACGACGAGCTGCGCCGCTTCCGCCTCGAAGGAAAGATCGCGCAGCGCCTCGACGCCGCCGGCCTCGTCTCGGTCTACGAGATGGATCAGGCCGAGGGTCAGGTCTACATCGCGATGGAGCTCGTCGAGGGCGAGACGCTCAAGGAGCGGCTGAAGCACGGCCCGCTCCCCGTCCCCGAGGCGGCGCGGATCGTCCACCAGCTCGCCCTCTGCATGTCCGAGGTTCACGCGGCCGGCGTGCTGCACCGCGACCTCAAGCCCGCCAACGTGCTCCTCGACCGCGGCGGTCGCCCGCGGATCTCCGACTTCGGCCTGGCCAAGGACCGCTCGCTGGCGCGCTCGCTCACCCAGACCGGCGAGCTGATCGGGACCCCCGCCTACATGGCGCCCGAGCAGGCGCGCGGGCGGCGCGACCTGGACCACCGCGTCGACGTCTACGCCCTGGGCGCGATCTTCTACGAGTGCCTCACCGGTCGGCGCGTCCACACCGGGCATACGATCCACCAGCTCGTCCACCAGATCGCCCACGAGGAGGTCCCGCCCCCCAGCCAGCTGATGCCGGGGATCCCCGCGGCCTGCGACGCGATCTGCGCGCGCGCCCTGGCCAAGGACCGCGGCGACCGTCACATGAACTGCGAGGCCCTCGCGCTCGACCTCGAGGCGCTCCTCGCGCCCGAGCGAGCCGAGCGCAGCGGCCTCGCGCGCCCGCTGGCCCTGGGCGTCGGCGCGCTCCTGCTGGCGGGCCTGACCGGCTACGGAGTCAGCCTCTCGCTCTCCGCCGGCCCGCCGACCTCCTCCCCCGGCCCCGCGCCCTCCCTCAGCGCCTCACCCGAGCCCTCGCACACGCCGCTCGACCTCGAGGACGACCTGCGCCAGCAGCTGGACCGGGCGGCGGCGGCCAGCTCGCTCGCCGAGCTGGAGCAGCGCATCTCGGCCGCCTGCGCCCAGGCCCTCGAGGCAGGCCGACACGAGTGGGTCGAGCGGGCCAAGCTCGTCCAGGCGCGGACCCTCGTGACCAAGGGTCACTACCGCGAGGCCACGGCCTACCTCGACCGCGAGCAAGGCTCCCTCAGCGGCGAGGCGCGCGAGCGCGCGGGGCTGCTGCGGGTCTACGCGATCATGGGTCAGCGCTCGGGCTGGTCGCAGACCGTCGTCGAGCTGGACCGCCTGGCCAAGCAGACCTCCGCCGGCAGCCTGGTCGGCCTGACCGCGCGCTCCTGGCTGCACCTGAACCTGGCCAGCCGCTGGCGCTCCCGGAATCGGGAGGAGCGCGAGCAGCACCTGGAGTCGGCCGAGCGCTTCGCGCGCGAGGCCTGTCGGACCGACCCCGACTTCCTCTCGGCCTGTCTGGCCCTGGCCTCGGTCTTGACCCGTCGGGAGGCAGCCGAAGCCGAGGCCCACTGGAAGCGCGCCTACGAGCTGGGTCCCCAGGACTCCCGCGTCCCCTGGGCCGAGGCCAACGCCTTCCGGCGCGGCGCGGAGGCGCGCGAAGAGCGAGCGCGCGACCGCTACCTCGAGCTGACCCGCGGGGCGCGCAGCTACGTGCGCGCCCGCTACCTCCTCTCGCGCGGCTGGGAGCGCGTCCGCCAGGGGCTGGCGGGCGCCGAGGAGGACCTGCGCGAGGTCGCCGAGGAGCGCCCCTTCGAGCTGCGCGCCCACCTCGGCCTCTCCGTGCTCGCCATGCGCGCCGGCGAGCCCGAGCGGGCCAAGCGAGAGTTCGCCCTGGCCGCCGCCCTGGGCCCCGAGCGCGGGCGCCGCGCGCTGACGATCACCGAGCGGATCCGCCAGGACCTGCGCCCTGACGACGCCGCGCGCCTGCTCCAGCTCGCCAGCAAGGCCCTCGACGCGACCAGCTGGCTCGAACCGCTCCCCAAGGAGCACGGACGCGCCCTGGCCGAGGCGCTCACGCTCACCGTCACCGGCGCGAACTACGAGGAGGTCCGCGCCGAGCTCGCCGGCAGCGTCCGCGAGCCCGACGACCTGCAGGCCACGCTCCTGCGCGCCGACATCGCGGTCGGACGCGACCTCTACGACCTCGCCCAGCAGTTCATCGCCCAGGCCGTCGAGCTGGGCGCCCCCGCGCCGAGGGTCGCCCTCCTGCAGGCCGACCTGGCCGCCCGCCGCGGGCAGCGCGTCGAGGCCCTCCGCCGCTACCGCGACCTCGCTCAGGGAGAGGGGGTCGAGGCACAGTGCGCCAAAGCCGAGCTCGCTCTCATCGAGGGGGACCTCCGCACCACCGCCAAGGTCGCCGCGGCGCTGCGGGTCTCGCGGCCCGACCTCGGCCGCGGTCACATCTTGTTCTCGCTCGCGAGCGCAGCCGCCGACCCGGTCGCGGCCCTGATGAGCGCCGCGAGCGCCCGCGCCCGCCAGGGCGACCTCGACGTGCGCGCGCTGATCGCGCAGCACCTCGCCCACATGATGTGCCTCAACCTGGGCCTGCGCGCCTGGGTTCCCAGCGAGCAGGTGAGCCTGATCCCGAGCCTCTCGCCCAGCGCCCACGCCCGGGTGGTCGTCGCCCAGACGGTCCTGCAGGTGTTTCAGATCGAGCGGCGCCCCGACATCCTTCGCCAGGCCGAGACGATCCTCGCGCGAGGGATCGAGCTCGAGCCGACCTATCCCGACCTCTACCTGCTCGAAGGGCGGATCCGCATGCTCAGCGGCGGCAAGCCCAGCGAAGTGCTCGAGAGCTGGGGCCGCTTCCACGAGCTGGACTCGGGCCGCAGCCTGCCGCGGCCCGACCGCGCGCTCTTCGGCAAGCTCTTCCCCGCAGAGCTCCCTCAGCTGGAGCAGCTCTTCCCGGCGGGAGGCTAGCGCTAGCGCTGGCGCGGCCGCGCGGGATCAGGCTGGGTCTTCCCTCATGCTCCAGAGCAGGCGGGAGAGCACCGGTCGGCGGGTCTCTCCGGTGACGACCATCAAGAGCTTGGTGATCTTCAGGTTCTCCATGTCGGTGCAGAGGAGGATCAGCATCTCGCGCACGAAGTTCGTGTCGAGGGTGACGTAGTTGTCGGTGCCCACCGCCAAGGCGACGCCCTTCTTCTCCCACCAGGAGAAGGGGTGGTCCTTGTAGGTCGGGAAGGAGCTCGTGAGCTTGATGTTCGAGGAGGGCAAGGCCACCAGACCGACCTCCTTGTTGATCATCCGGTTGAGCACGTCGTGCTGGTAGTGCTCCACCTCCCGGGCCGTGTGGAACTTGATCTTGACGAAGCGCTGGGTCTCCTCGTCGCTGAGGCGCTCCCCGGCCAGCAGCTTGGTGTGGATCTCTGGCTGCCGGCTCCAGTTCATCTCGGCCAGCTCTTGACCCTCTCGCGAGGCCGGGTCGACGCCCTCGCCGCGGAAGTTCTGCGCCATGGTCCGCTCGAAGACCATGTGGAAGTAGAAGTTCGGGTTCACCCCCAGGCTGACCCCGTGCTCGAGGGTGTCGATGTGCCAGATGTTCATCGCGTTGTCGACGGCCTGCACACCGCGGCGCAGGGTGCGCCAGGTCTCGCCGTGGTGGCTGCGGATCCGGAAGCCCGAGAACTGCAGCTTGCGAAAGCCGAGGCGCATCTCTTCGAAGTGGGCCTTGCGATAGTGCTGGCGCTCGTCCCCGACCGTGTCGACGTCGAGGACCTTCTCCCGCAGGAAGGGGTGCTTCTCCAGGAGCTCCTGGATGGTCTTGACCTGGTGGAGGAAGTCCTCCTGCTTGGAGCTGAAGCGCTCGGCGTCGAAGAAGGTCGCCTCCTTGCGGAAGGAGGGAGAGAGCACGAAGTCGAAGCGGGGCTCCTCCCGCTGGTAGCGCATGAAGCCCTCGTGGAGACCGAGGAGCACGTCCTCGGGGCTCACCGCCTCACCGGGCAAGGACTCGACCGCGTCGGTGGTCGCCCGGGAGAGAGAGAACTTCAACCTCACCTTGCCGACGTTGAACTTCTGGAACACCGTGCTGGCCAGGTGGTAGGCCGCGGCCGCGTGGGCCTCGCGGTCGCGCAGGACCAGCTTGGCCAGGGTCAGCTGCTGCAGGTAGCGGTCGAAGCTCGTGTTCCCCTTGAGGCGGATCAGCCGGTCCACGTCGGCCTCGCTGCGAATCGGCAGCGCCTCGGGTCCGTAGACCTCGGTGATCTTCGCGGCGAAGGCGTCGGCGTCCGGCCCCTCGAGGAGGGCCATGAGGCGGGGGAAGACGAAGCTCGCGTCGAGCGCGCCGGTGAGGTGGGTGTGCTCGTCCTGAAAGGGCGCCGGGAAGGCCTTGAGGATCGCCTCCAGGGCGAGCCCCACCGGGTGCTCGAGGAGGAGGTCGACGGCGACCGCGCCGCGGGCGAGGTCGAAGAGCAGGTTGCGGAACTCGACGACGGCCTCGAGCGCGGCCGGGCGCTCCCTGAAGAGGATCGAGTGGGCCGCCAGCTCGAGCGTGTCCCCCAGGGAGACCCCGTTGGTCTCCGAGATGATCTTCGTCAGCGCTGCCGTGAGCTCTCGTTGGTCCGCGTCGTTCACGCCGCTCCTCTTCCGCTCTTGCTTGGGTCGACCGGCCCAGAGGCTACCCGGGGAATCCGACCGCGGGCCCGGCGGGGACCCGGCTGCTAGCCGAGCTGCTCGACGAAGGCCTCGACCTCGCTGGGCGCCTTCCAGGTCCCCAGCGGCGGATCGGGGTAGTGTCCGTGCCAGTCCGAGCCGCCCGTCAGGAGCAGGCCGTGCTTCTCGGCCCGCTCGAGGATCCTCTCGCCGTGGGTCGGGTTGAGCCGGGCCCGGTAGGCCTCGATCCCCCTGAGACCCAGCTTGACCAGCGGGTTGAGGTGGTGCTTGAGGTCGACCTTGGTCGGGTGCGCGAACACGGGCTGGCCGCCGGCGGCCACGATGGCGTTCAGCCCCTCCTCGGCGGAGACGACCTCGACCTCGGGGACGCGCTCGTTGCGGAGGTAGCGGCGGAAGGCCTTGCGGCGGGTGCGGGACAGGCCGCGCCGGACCAGGACGGCGGCGATGTGGTGCCGCCCGACGTAGGCCTCGCCCTCGGGGCGGCCCTCGGCGAGCTCCTCCCAGCTGATCTCGACCCGCTCCTGCTCGCGCAGCCGCGCCAGGGTCGCTCGGATCTGGCGGGCCTTGCCCTCGCGGTTGCGGCGGGCCACGGCCTCGAGCTCGGCGTGTCCGGGCTCGATCCCGTAGCCGAGGAGGTGGATCGTGCCGCGATCACCGGCTCGGACCCGGACCGTCAGCTCGATGGCAGGGATCAAGCGGAGCCCCCGCTCGGCGGCGCAGGCCGCGGCCTCGGCGATCCCGGCCGTGGTGTCGTGGTCGCTCAGGGCCAGGGTCTCGATCCCCGCGGCGGCCGCGCGGCGCACGACCTCCGCCGGAGCGAAGGCTCCGTCCGAGGCGGTCGAGTGCAGGTGGAGGTCGACGCTCACGCCTCGTTGAACACCGCGCCCAGGAGGGCCGAGCGTCCCAGCGAGGCGACCGCGTTCTGGACCAGGTCGCGCGGGGCCCAGCGGCGGCGGATCACCAGCAGGGCGGAGTCGGTGGCCGCGAGCAGGTCCGCGCCGCCCTCCGCGACCGGGGGGCCGTCCACCACGATCAGGGCGTCCGGGAAGTGCTCGCGCAGGGCGCGCAGCACGCGCGGCAGGCCCTCGACGAGCTTCTCGCGCCCGAGGCCGTGCCCGCGGGGGAGCAGGTCGAAGCGGCCGAGCTGGAAGCGGACCAGGGCCCGGCGCGGATCGGGGTTCTCCTCCTGGACCAGGTTGAGCAGGCCCTCGTCGCAGGAGGGCTGCCCGAGGACCGAGAGCGCGCCGCGCCCGTCGAGGTCGGCCTCGACGTAGACCGCGCCGCGGGTCGGGTGGCGCGCTCCAGCGAGCGCGAGGTTCAGCGCCAGGGCGGTGCGACCCTCGCGGCGGGCCGCGCTGCTCACGAGGACCGTCGTGGGGCCCGGGGCCATGAGGCGGTGCGCGAGCTGGACGCAGTCTCGCGCGGTAGCGGACTCCCCCCGTCGCGCGACGACGAGCGCGGGGTCGAGGTCCTCGAAGCGGACCGAGTCGACGGTGCGCTGCGGCTCGACCGGCCCGGACTGCGTTCGCATCGCCCCAGAGCCCGATGGCCGGAGGACCTCGGTGTCGGGGCCCGGGGGCGCGGGGCCGATCGCCTCGGTGGCCGCGCCTGTGACGCGCAACTGACGGGTCGGAGGGGCTTGGGGGTCGGGGTCTTCGGGGCCGAAGGTGCCCGAGGGCGCTTGGAAGCCGAAGGGCCGCAGCAAGCTGTCGAGGGCTTCGGCGTCGAGCTCCTCTCCTGCGCGTGGGGCGGCGCTCTCGGGCAGCCGAATCACGCGGCGCTCGGCGCTGGGGTCGTCCTCCTCGAGCTCGGGCAGGCTCTCCTCGATCAAGGCCTCCCAGTCATGATCGACCGGGAACAGGCGGTTCTGCCAGCCCCCGGTGTCGTCGTCGATATCGGCGTCCTGACCCTTGGCTTCGGCGCTGACCTCGCGCAGGGCCTTCCAGTTGAGCGTGGCCGTGCCGGGCGACTGGGAGGGGCCCTCGACCTCCCAGTCCCGGGTCGCCTCGTCGCTCGCGTTGGGGTCTTCCCAGGCGCGCGGCTCTTCGCTGAGGCGCCCGCTCAACTCTTCGCTGTCGTAGGTGCGCGAGCCGCGCCCCCGGGTCCCGCTGCTCCCGACGTGCACGGTGTGGACCAGCTCGCCCAGCTCGCCCAGCGCGCCCGAGTCAGCGCGCGGCGCCACCTCCTGCGTATCGCTGCCGTCCCACTGGGGGAGCGGCGGCAGGTCGGGTCCCGGGCCCTCGTCGGCGAGGGGACCCGCGCCAGCGCTCGCGCCCGAGCTCTCGGGCTCCTCCTCCTCGGCGACCAGGATCAACACGCCGCCGCAGTCGGGGCAGAGGCTCTCCATCTCGCCGATGTCGGCGATGTCGAGCCCATAGGGGCAGTCCTCGCACTCGAGCCGCAGCGCGGTCATCGTTGCTCGGCCTCCAGGGTCAGCAGGACCGGGAGGTCCAGGAGCGCGCTCGCCTCCGGGCCGTCGGTGAATCCGCGTCGCCGCAGCTCACGCGCCCAGCAGATCAGGAGCGAGAGGAGCCCGAGCGCCACCACGGCTCCGGGCAAGGCCCAGAGCAGGGAGCGCAGCCGACGCGCCTCGCTGTGGCCGAGCACGCTCAAGGCGTCCTCGTCCTGGGCGGCGCGCGCGATCACCTGCTTGGCCAGGGCCTCTCCCGCCGCCAAGGCCTGCTGCCTGCTGACCCCGCGCGCATGCACGATCAGGTAGTCGGCCTGCGAGCCCCGCACGGAGGCGATCCGGGCGCCCAGACGCGCGGCGGGTTCTTCCTCGACCCCGAGCAGCAGCTCCCACAGTCCGCGCTCGCCGTTCATGTCGCTGGCGTCGGCGACCTGACTCAGCACGGCCGGGTCGCCCGCCAGCGCGAGCAGGTGGTCGTGAGGCCCGCGGAACTCGCCCTCGATCACGCCCAGGTTGACGCGGGCTTCGTGCACCGCGGGGGCGAAGGCCATGAAGACCAGGACGGGGATCGTGAGCAGGATGGCGAGGACCAGCGCGGGCCGGAGGGCCCGCTGCAGCGCCAGCCAGCGGCGCGCCGAGGGGATCGACTGCGCGGCGTTCGCCTCGAGGCGGCGCTCGATCGCGTCCAGGCGGCGGGTCGAGGTGCTCAGGCGACGCGCCAGCTCCTCGCGCTCCTGCTCGCTCCTGGCGACCGCCTCCTCGACGAGGCCAGCGACTCCGCGGGGGTGGAGCCGGCTCAGCGCCTCCCGGGCGGCATCGCGCGCGTGAGCCTCGGCCTCCGCCCTGAGCGTCTCCGCCACGGCGCGCTGCTCGCGGCTGAGGGCGGCGACCCGCTCGCTGATCTCCGCCAGCTGGTCCGCACCCGCAGCCGGGGGCGCCTGGGTCTGCTCGGCCGCCGCCTCGCTGAGCGCGCGCTGCTGAGCCTCGATGCGCTCGTCCAGGGCCTCCAGCGGCGCGCGGAGCGCTTCGCTGCCGAGCAGCCCGAGGGCCACCCCCTCGAGCTCGCGAGGGGCGGCGGCCGAGAGCGCGGCGGCCACCAGCTCGGGGTCCAGGTCGACGGGGCGCGGCTCGTGCTCCGCGACGCGCGCGCGGAGCGCGTCGGCGGCGGGTCCCTCTTCGAGCGCGGCGGCGACCACTTCGGGCAGGCGACCCAGGCGCGCCTCGACGTCCTTGCTCAGGACCTGGAGCGAGCGCTGCACCTCCTCGTGGGCCTCGCGGCGGACCCGAGCCAGGAGCTCTTGCTTGCTCCCGTCGAAGGCCTCCTTGACCTTCCGGGCGACATCGACCGGCAGCGGGCCCGCCGGCGCGGCTCGGGGAGGCACGACCTCGGGGCCTCGCTGCTCCTGGCGCAGGGGCTGGGCGGGTCGCTGCACGGTTGGGCGCTGGACCGTGGGCCGCTGCACCGTGGGCCGCTGGGCGGGCGCCGGGCGGGCGGGCGCCGGGGCCCGCTGGCGAGCGGTGGCCCGGGGCCCGGGAGCGGGGGGGCGGGGAGCCTTGCCTACGGGCCGGGTCATGCGCTGGCTGACGCGAGGGCCGGCCTCGGGCCTTCCTCGCTGGGGTGGGGGCTGGGTCCGAGCGCGCCCAGCGTCGGGTGGGCGGCGCTGGGCGCGAGGCGCGGGAGGAGCCTCGCTCGTGCGTCGCCGGGTCAAGCGCTGGCTGCGGCGCGCTTCGGGCCCGCGTCGGCCGGCCTCCTCCCGCTCCGCGGCCTCGGCGGCGGCGAGCAGGCGGCGGCGGTCGAAGTCCTTGCGGGTCAGGCGCCGGGTCGAGCCGGGCCGCAGGCGGCCCCCGCACACCTCGCACGAAGCGCGCGTCGCGCTCTGCCCCGGGAGCAGGTAGGTGATCGCGTTGCAGATCACGCAGGCGCGGCCGAGGGCCTCGCGCTTGCGCAGCAGGCCGCGCAGCTCGCTCGAGGAGACGTCGCCGCGCTGGCTGAGGGCTTCGTCGAGGGAGATCCCGGCCGCGGCCGCGGCGCCGCGCGCCTGCTGCACTCGCGCGGCGGGGATCCGGCCCTCCTGCTGGATCAAGTGCTGAAGCGCTGCGTCCGCGCTGCTCGCCAAGGGGACCCTCCGGCTGGGCTCCCCCGGCGGTCCTCCGCCGGCTCACCCCAAGCGACCGAGTGTGCCATATGACGCGTCCCTGAGCGAAGGCACGTCGATCCTTTACCCTGTGGGTGAGCATGGCCTCGAGACAAGGAGTCTTCATGCCCGCTCTCCCCCGCGCTTCGCTCGGACGCCTGCCGGGTCTCCTCGCGCTGGCCGCCACGCTGGCGCTGGCGGCCCCCGCCGAGGCCCAGAGCTCGGCTCAGGGCAGCGCCGACCGCTTCTATGACGTGTTCGACACGGGGCAGAAGATCGGCTACAGCCGGGTTCAGTGGCGCCCGAGCAAGTGGGAGGGGCGCGAGAGCGTTCACGACACGACGCTGGTGGTCAACCGCGGCGTGCGGGACATGGCCGGGATCACGGACGCCTTCGACACCAAGACCCTGCTCGAGATCGAGCGGGGGCCCGAGGGAGAGCTCTACCGGCAGTCCCGTCGCGTGACGGAGGGCCAGCGGCGCAGCAGCGAGGAGCTGCGCTGGACCGGCTCGGGGTATCAGCTCGTGACCCGAGTCGGCGCGGACCCTGCCCACACCCAGGAGATCGCCCTCGAGAAGCCGGTCTACCTCGACGCCGAGGCCTTCCTGTGCGCGAAGGTCAAGGCGGGCAAGCTGCGCCTGGGCCAGCGCTTGACCTACCGCGGCCTCGACGTGCGGGCCAAGGGAGCCGTGGACGTGGTGCTCGAGGTCCTCGACGAGGAGGAGATCCCCGCCCCCGGCGGGAAGGTCGACTGCCTGGTCGTCCTCGAGACGGACCCCCGCAGCGGCACGCGGACGCGCTACTGGCTGAGCAAGGCCACGGGCACCTTCGTGCGCCTGCGCGACGACCAGGGGAACCACCTCGAGCTGGTCGATCAGCTCAAGGCGCTCAAGATGCCGAGCCGGCCCGCGACCTACAGCATTACGGTCGACGCTCAGCCCAGGCTGCCGCGGGTGTTCAACGCCGACGAGCTCAAGGTCAGCGTCCACGTCAAGGCGGCCGCGGACCGCGCGATGCCCGAGTATCCCGAGTCCCCCTGGAGCAAGGTCCTCGGCATGCGCGGGGACGACGAGATCGGCTACGTCCTGACGGTTCAGCTGCGGGCCTACGACCCCTCGACCCCCAAGGCCGAGTTCCCGGTGGACCGCGAGCGCTTCGAGGACGACCTGGAGCCGACGGCGCTGATGCCCTCCGATCACGCCAGCCTGCGGGCCGAGGCTCGCCGGGTGATCGGGCAGACGCGCTCCCTCCGCCAGGCGGCCTTCAAGCTGGCCCGCCACGTCCACACCTCGCTGCGCAAGGAGAGCCCGCCGGTCGCCAGCAGCACGGCGCTCGAGATCCTGCGCGACCCCCGGGGCGACTGCTCGGAGCACTGCGTGCTCTTCGTGGCCCTCTGCCGCGCGGCCGGGATCCCGGCGCGCCGCTGCTCGGGCTACGTCAACATCGGCGACGACTGGGGCGCCCACGACTGGGCCGAGGTGTGGCTGGGCGAGTGGATCGGGGCCGACCCCACCACCGGCGAGATCGGCACCAAGGCGCGCTACCTCTTCTTCGGCTACCCAGACCGCCCCAAGAGCTACCCCGAGCGGCTCCGCTCCCAGACCGCGGGGCGGATCCAGATCGTGGGCGAGGAGCTGGTCGAGGACGGCAAGCGCTTCTCGCTGGCCCGCAAGGACCTCGTGGTCTCCGACCCCAAGGCCGGCCATTACCTGCAGGTCACCAGCGGGATCGAGCTCAAGGGGCTGCCGCCCGCGTGGCGCGTGCGGATGAACGCCAGCGGCTCGGTCAGCGTGAGCGAGGGCAGCTTCGGGGTCGACATTCGCGCGCTGGCGGACCAGGGCGACAGCTTGAGCGGCCTCTTCGGCCGCGTGACGGGGGCCTACGCCGGGCGCCCGGCCTGGGTCCAGAGCTGGGGCAGCGGCGCGCGGGTGTGGGTCCACAGCCGGCGTCGCTTCCTGGAGCTCACGATCCGCGGCGGGACGCCCGCCCAGCGCTCGACCCTCGAGCAGGCCCTCGCCCCGACCTTTCAGGCCCTGGGTCCGCGCGGCGAGAAGGAAGCGCCCTCCGGCGAGTAGGGCTTCAGGGGGTCTTGGCTCGACCCCCGAGCACGTCGAGCATCTCCTGGGTGATCTGCTCCTGCCGCAGGCGGCGCAGCTGGACCTCCTGCTCGGCCAGGCGACGCTCTGCGCCCTCGTGCGCGCGGTTCATTACGGCCCAGCGCAAGGCAGACTCGACGGCCTGGGCCCGGCAGAAGGTGAAGGCCAAGCGGGCGTGGCGGCGCAGGCTGTGCACCTGCGCGCCCTCCTGCCGGAAGTCGCTCAGGAGGCGGCGCTCGGCGGGGAGGGTGGCCTGGATCCGCTCGAGCTGAGGCTGCAAGGAGGCTGGCAGCGCCCCCTCCCGCTCGACCTCGGCCACGCCGCCCTCCTGGCGGGCCGCGGCGACGACGACGAGGTGGGTGTCTCCGCGGCTGATCGTCGCCAGCTCGAGCTCGAGGCGCTCTGCAAGCTCGAGCACGGCGGCGGGGCTCGCTGGGGCATGCTCGAGGTGACAGGCGGAGGCGAG
>MDTG01186918.1_pt1 | contig 29283 bp, 30 predicted proteins | sample 811421 | NCBI WGS metagenome assembly MDTG01 (sample SAMN05326645, study PRJNA326480) | marine metagenome | isolation source: seawater | place: Pacific Ocean: South East | collected 2011 | reverse complement strand
TATTAAAAGAATTATATCTAATTGTTTTTGATATAATTTGAAAAAATAATAAAAATGGAAAATTATGACTTTTAATGGATTCAAAAAAGAAGGTATAAAGTTTTTAGAACAGTTAGAACTAAATAATACAAAGGTTTGGTTTGAAAACAATAGACATATTTGGGAAGAGCATATTTTAAGACCAAATGTAGCTTTTGTTGAAGAGATGGGAGAAACTTTAGAGATATTAGTACCCACAATAAAAGCAAAACCAAAAGTATCTGGTTCTTTATTTAAAATATATAGAGATACAAGATTTTCAAAAGATAAAACACCTATGAAAGATAAAATTGGAATAATCTTTTGGCAAGGTCATGCTCATAGAATGCAAAGTGCGAGTTATTATTTCTTTTTTAATACACAAATGTATTATATAGCAACAGGAATTAGAACTTTTAAGCCACCTTTATTAAAAGCCTATAGAAAATATATTCAAAATAAAACAAATGCTATGAATTTACATAATATCTTAGAAGATATAAAACAAAAAGGCTACCAACTTCCAGAACCAAAATACAAAAGATTGCCACAAGGTTTTAAAGAAGAAGATGAATACTCTTATCTTTCAAAATACAATGCAATTTTTGGCTTTCAAACTTACGAAATAGATGATACTTTTTATAAAGAAGAAATTGTAGAGAAAGCTTTTCAAGTTTTTCAAGACATGGATGAATTAAGACAATGGTTATATGAGCTTACACTTACTGTTGAGGATTAATTAAGGATATTAAATCATTTTAGTATAATCACTTTTTTAAAATAAATAAAATGGAAAACAATGAAATTAATTGAAGATAATATTACACAAACTCTAGATGAAATTTATTTAGTAGAAACACTAAACTTAGATAATAAAACAATTTTAGAACTAGGATGTGGAAATGCATCTATGACAAGACAAATTGCTCAAAATGGTTCAAATAGAAAGGTAATCGCTTGTGAAGTAGATGTTGTGCAACATGAAAAAAATTTATTACTAGATATTTCTAATATTGAGTTTAAACTAAATGGTGCACAAAAAATTGACTTAGAAGATGATAGTGTTGATGCTATTTTTATGTTTAAGTCTTTTCATCATATTCCTTATGATTTAATGAAAAAAGCCTTAGCTGAGATAAAAAGAGTTTTAAAACCAAATGCTCTTGCTTATATATCTGAGCCTTTATTTAAAGGTGGACAAAATGAACTTGTTGCAATGTTTCATGATGAAGAACAAGTACGTATTGATGCATTTGAACATATCAAAGAAGCAGTAGAAAATGAAGAGTTTAAACTTTTTAGAGAGTTATTCTTTCAAACAGAAGTTAAATATAAAGATTTTAAAGATTTTAAAACAAAGCAAATGAACTTATCTTACAATGATAATAATATAACAAAAGAATTAGAAGAAAAAATACAAAATAAATTTAACAGTTACAACAATGGGAAAGATGTATCTTTTATGAAACCATTTAGAGTTGATATTCTACAAAAAATATAAAATAAGAGTAAAAGTATGACAAACAACAAATATAATGAAAAAATAGAAAAACTAATAAAATGGGCACATGCATATTATGTAGAAGATAATCCACAAGCAAGTGATGAAGAGTATGATTTATTAAGTAGAGAGTGTTTAGCTTACGAGCAGGAAAACCCTACTCTTTCACATCCAAACTCACCAAATAAAAGAGTTGGTGGTTTTGTTCTTGAAGGTTTTAACAAAGCAAATCACCTAAGTAGAATGTGGTCACAAGAAGATGTTTTTAATACAAAAGAGTTAGAAGATTGGATAAATAGAGCTAAAAAAGTAAATACAAATTTAGAGTTTTACTGTGAGCCAAAGTTTGATGGGGCTTCTTTAAATCTGATTTATGAAAATGGTTTATTAAAACAAGCAATTACAAGAGGTGATGGAAGTACTGGTGAAGATATTACAAATAATGTAAAAACTATTCATTCAATTCCTTTAAAAATAGAAGAAAAGTCACTTTTAGAAATTAGAGGTGAAATTGTAATAAAAAAAGCAGATTTTGAAAAAATCAATCAAGATAGATTAAAAAACAATGAAGCTTTATTTGCAAATCCAAGAAACGCAGCAGCAGGGAGTTTAAGACAATTAGACCCAAGTATTACAGCAAAAAGAAAGCTATTCTTTAATGTTTGGGGAATTGGAGAGAATTCTTTAGAATTTGATAAAAACTCTGAAATGATGAATTATATTTATTCTTTAGGTTTTGCGAAACCTCCAATGACAACAAAAACAAAAACTGTTGAGGGAATTGAAAAGCTTTATCATGAAATAATAGCAGCTAGAAATGATATAGAAATGATGCTTGATGGAATGGTTATAAAAATAGATGATTTAGAAACACAAGAAGAGTTAGGTCATACAGTTAAATTTCCTAGATATTCATGTGCATATAAATTCCCAGCAGTTGAAAAAACTACAAAAATAGTAAATATTATTCAACAAGTAGGACGTACAGGAGTTATAACACCTGTTGCAATTGTAGAACCCACTTTAATTGATGGTTCTACAGTTGAGAGAGCTAGCTTACATAACTATGATGAAATTGCAAGACTTGATTTAAGAATCCATGATGAGGTAATAATTATAAAAAGTGGTGATATTATTCCTAAAATCACAAAAGTATTTACAGATAGAAGAGATGGCACTCAAGAAGTTATACAAAGACCAACACAATGTCCTCAGTGTCAAAGTGAGCTTTTAGATGAAGGAACGTTAATCAAATGTCAAAACCTTGATTGTCCTTCAATTGTTGCTAATTCTATTATATATTTTGCATCAAAAAATTGTATGAATATTGATGGTTTAGGAATAAAAATAGTTGAACAATTAGTTAGTGAAAAAAAGATCTATGATATTTTAGATTTATACTCATTAACATATGAAAAACTTCAAGATTTAGAAGGCTTTAAAGAAAAGAAAATCTCAAATCTTTTAAACTCAATTGAAAATACAAAAGGTACAACACTTCATAGAGTAATAAATGCCTTAGGAATAGAGCATATTGGAGAAGTTGCTTCAAAACAAATCTGTTTAGAATTTGGATTAAATGTAATTAATATAGATTTTGATTCTCTTGTAGCTCTTGATGGTATTGGAGAACAAATGGCTAATTCATTTACTGAGTTTATGAGAGTAAATAATGGCTTAGTATTAAAGCTACTTGATATTATAAAGCCTATTATAGAAGTAAAAGTAGAAATTCAAGAGAATAACTTCAAAGACACTACAGTTGTTTTAACTGGAACTATGAGTGTTAGTCGGGGTGTTATAAAAAAACAATTAGAAGCACTAGGAGCAAAAGTAGGTTCTTCAGTTTCAAAGAAAACTGATTACTTAATATATGGAGAGGATGCTGGAAGTAAGTATGATAAAGCAATTGATTTAAAAGTTAAGACATTAACAGAAGATGAGATGAATGCATTAATTTAAATGTGTTACTTTTTTCTATAGTTCATTAAACTATCTAAATAATTTACTCAATTGCTAGGTATATACTATATTTTTATTTTATAATGATTCAAAATTTAAATATATTTAGAATAAGGCTACGTAAATGAGTGAAGAAATAAAAAGAGAAAAATCATTAACTATGACAATGCTAATGACTCCTGATAAAGCTAACTTTTCAGGAAAAAATGTTCATGGTGGTGAAATATTAAAAATGCTTGATCACGTTGCATATGCTTGTGCGGCAAGATATACAGGAATGTATGCAGTTACATTATCAGTTGATATGGTATTATTTGAAAACCCTATTAAAATTGGTTCATTAGTAACTTTCCATGCATCAGTAAACTACACAGGTAGAACTTCAATGGAAATTGGTATTAAAGTAATTTCTGAAGATATTAAAGATCATACAATTAAAAATACAAATGTATGTTACTTTACTATGATTGCAGTTGATGAAGAAGGAAAACCAACTCCTGTTCCTAAGTTAAATCTTGTAACTGAAGATGATAAAAGAAGATACGAAGATGCTATTAGAAGAAGAGAATCTAGAATGACTGCTAGAAGTGGAAAATAGTGATTTAAATATCAATTTTACTAAAAAAAAGGGGATGATATAAATCATCCCCTTTTTTTATGACTAATATAAAAAATATATTAAGCTTTTTGCTCAATATATTCTTCATAAGACCCTTTGAAATCAATAATTGATCCATCATCTTGAATTTCAATAATTCTATTTGCATAAACATCAAGTAATTCCCTATCATGTGAAACACAAATAACAGAACCAGGATATGCAAGTAATCCTTCACCTAGCGCAATAATAGCTTCTAAGTCAAGGTGGTTTGTAGGTTCATCTAAAACCATAAAGTTAGGTTGTTCTAACATAATTTTTGAAAGCATCATTCTATGTTTTTCACCACCTGAACATGACTTAACTTTTTTCTCTTGTTCAGTTCCGTTAAATAACATTCTTCCAAGACAATTTCTAATTTCAGAAATATCTGCATTTCTATCAAAATCTCTTAACCAATCATATAATGTAATATCACCATCAATTAAATCTGTTGCATTTTGAGGGAAGTAACCATTTTGAATAGTTGCACCCCAGTGAATATCACCAGAATCAGGTTTCATATTTTCAACCATAATTTCACATAAAGTTGTTTTACCAGCACCATTTGGGCCGATTAATGCGATTTTATCATCTTTTTCAACAGTAAAAGAAATATCATTTAATACAACTTCTCCATCAAAAGATTTAGATAAGTTTTTAACACTAAGTAATTCTTTCCCCACTTCTCTTTTTTGTTTAAAGATAATAGATGGATCACGTCTACTTGAAACTTTAATTTCTCCAACATTTAATTTATCAAGTTGTTTTTGTCTTGAAGTTGCTTGTTTTGCTTTAGATGCATTAGCACTAAATCTAGTAATAAATTTTTCTAATTCTTCTTTTTCTTTAAGCTTTTTGTTTACATCTGTTTCATTTTGCTTAGAAATTAACATAGAAGCAATATACCAATCATCATAATTACCAGAGAATTCTCTAATTTGTTTATAATCAACATCTAAGATATTTGTACATACAGCATTTAAGAAGTGTCTATCATGTGAGATTACAACCATAGTACCATCATGATGTTGTAATTGATTTTCTAACCAACCAATAGTTGTAATATCAAGGTTATTCGTAGGCTCATCTAAGAATAATACATCAGGTTTTGGATATAAAACTTGTGCAAGTAAAACTTTAAACTTATCTCCACCTGTAATAGTTGACATTAAATCTGTTTGTTGAGCTGCAGGAAAACCTAAATCTTCTAAAATTTTAGTAATCTTTACGTCATATTCATAAGTTGGATCTTCTTCACAACAAATGATTTCTAATTCACCTAATCTATCCCCAACTTCATCTGTGTACTCTTCTAAGTATAATTTTTCTTTTTCTTTGATAGCATCAAATAATCTTTTATTTCCTAAAAGAACTGTATCAAAAATAGAATAGTTTTCATAAGCAAATTGATTTTGTCCTAAAGTTCCAACTTTTTTACCATTTTGAATTTGAATTTCACCTTCAGTTGCATCTTCTTTACCTGATAATATATTTAAAAACGTAGTCTTACCAGCACCATTAGCACCAATTAATCCATATCTTTTACCAGCATCTAATTTTACATTTATCTCTTGAAATAAAACTCTTGGACCAAAAGCTTTTTTAAGGTTTACAGTTTGAACCATATTGTATTCTTCTCCATATTTTTGTATTCTTTTCTAATTATATCGCGATTATATCTAAAAATATTTATTCTAAAGTTAAAGCTCACTATCAAAAGCTAAGGCTAAAATATCTTCTTCTGTTAGTTCTGTTTTCTTTTCAACAGGAGGATTTTTTATTTTTAGTACTTTATCTTTTAACTCATTTAAATTATATTTTGTTAAATTTAAAATTAATGTATCAGTAATTTTTTCTTTTGTAAGTGAACCATCATCTACCATTTTTTTTATAGCATTATTTAAATTCATTCTTGTAGCTTCATGTTTCTTTTCTTCATCAGTTAATGAAATATAAGCTTTATCTAAATAAGACATTACAGCAGCACCTGGATATTTATAAGTAACTACTGATTTATAAACATATTTATGATTTTTTATTTGATCTAATTTAACTCCCGTAAAAACTGCACCATGAACTGTTTTTAGACCTTCTAAATCTTTTATAGGATTATGTGAACATACATAATCTTCTTTTACAATTGATGGTGAGTATTTTAAAGATGAAATATTGTTTTTTAACACAATAAAACTACCACCAACTTCTTTTGGAGATCCTTTTAAAGATGAAATTTCATTTTTAAAACAATGAAAATTTCCTGTAACTTTTGAAGGAGAGCCTTCTAGTGAAACTAATTCATTATCACTAATATCAAAGTTTCCATCAACAATATTAAATTTTAGAGGCAATTTTATTAAATTTGATAATTTGTCAGCTAAGTGAACATCACCATTTACATCTACTGAATTATCTTTTAGAATATGAAAATTTGTAACTCCATGTTTTTTTAGCCATCTATTAATATCATCAATATTTGATAGTTCTACTAAAGGTTTATATATATGAGCAACAACCTCACTACCTTTATATCTCCAAACATTTTTTTCTTCATCATGAGAGCTTGTTACATGGTTTAATCTAATATCAGTAATTAAATCCCAACCAATTTCATCTGATATATTTTCTAAATCTGTTAATTTATTATTATTACAAATATAATCATGACCTACTGTAATAGGACCTCCTGTTAAATCTTCAATTAAATTATCAGAACAGTCAAAATATGTATCTATATATTTCGCTCCACCTTTTAATGAAGTAATTTTGTTATTAGAACATTTAAAATGTCCTTTAACAGTTCTAGGTGCTCCTTTTACTGAAATGATTTTATTGTCACTACAATCAAAAAAACCATCTACTTCTTTGGGACAATATGACAAAGATGTTAACTCATTCTTAGAACAATCAAAGTCTCCAACCTTATAAGGAGCACCAAATAATGACTCTAATATATTATTAGAACAATTAAAATCCTTAAGAACACTATCTGGACTTCCTTCAAGGGATGTTAATGAGTTATTGCTAATATCAAAGTATCCATCTATTGATTTAAACTTTATTGGTATTTTTTTACCATCTAGTTTTCCATTTAAATTAACATTTCCGAAAACACTTACTTCTAAATCATCACTTATAATATAATTATTTATTGAAAACTTGTTTAGCCATTCCTCAATTTGTGGAACACTTTTCATTTATTACCTTTTCTATATTTATATAAAATTATTATTTATTGTATTTTAACATCTTCTATCTTATTAGGTCTGAAATTACTTCAAAATAGTACTAATTTAGTAAATTTTAAGTATCCAACAGCTAAGATTTTATCGTTATATACTTATGTATACAAGGAAAGAAATTGGAATTTTCATCTTCACTTACTGTTTTAAATGCTAAAACACCATTTTTATTAGAAAAAAGAATACTACTATTAGAAGCTATTTTAGAACATGGTTCTATTTCAAAAGCTGCAAAAGCCGTGCCTATGAGCTATAAAAGTGCATGGGATGCAATAAATAGTATAAATAACCTCTGTGAAAAAACTGTTGTTTTAAGAGAAACTGGTGGTATTGGTGGTGGTGGTGCAACTGTAACAGAGTATGGTAAAAATCTAATTAATACTTATACAATTTTACAAAAAGAACATGCAAAATTTCTAGAACGACTTACAACATTAACAGATTTTAATTCAGGTAATTTAAAATCTTTACAAAGGTTTACAATGCAAATTAGTGCAAGAAATCAAATTTTAGCAAAAATTGATAATATAGAAATTGATAAAGTTAATGCAAACATCATCTTAAAAACAAAGAGTAATCAAAGATTAGTATCTTCGATTTCTAAAAACTCTGTTGAAAATTTAACACTTGAAAAAGATAAAGAAGTTCTTGCAATTTTCAAATCAAATAATGTAATGATATCAACTAATTACGTAGAAGGGTTTAGTGCTAGGAATAAAATAAAAGGTATTATAAATAAACTAAATTTTAGTGAAGTTAGCTGTGAAGTTAATCTTTTAATAAATGATACAGATGTAATAACTTCTGTTATAACAGCTGAATCTGCAAGAGAGTTAAAACTAGAAATAAACCAAGAAGTTTATGCAATCATAAAATCATCAGATATTATGATTGGTAAGTAAATAAGGAGTATTAAATGATAAACAAAGTATTGATTGTATCTATTTTATTAGTATTAAACTTAAACGCAAAAGAGATTACAGTTGCCGTTGCTGCAAATGTTTCTTATGCAATTAATGATTTAGTTAAAGAATTCAATGTTAAAAACCCTAATACAAAAGTTAATATAACTTTAGGAAGTAGTGGTAAGTTAAGTGCTCAAATAACACATGGTGCACCATATGATTTATTTTTATCAGCAAATATGAAATATCCTAATGATTTATATAAAAATAATTATGCAAGTACTATTCCAAAAGTTTATGCAAAAGGTTCATTAGCCTATTTTTCTAATAAAAAACTTGACTTTACAAAAAGTTTAAATGAGTTATTAGAAGATGAAAATATTAAACAAATTGCTATTGCTAACCCTAAGACAGCACCTTATGGAATTGCAAGTTTTGAAGCTTTAAAAAATGCAAAAGTTTTTGATAATGTTAAATCAAAATTTGTATATGGTGAATCAATCTCTCAAACTATTATGTACAGTGTAAGTGCTACAGATATAGGAATTATTGCCAAATCTTCTTTGTTTTCTAAAAATATGAGTAAATACAAAGAGAATATCAATTGGAAAGAAGTTGATGCTAAGCTTTACACTCCTATAAAACAAGGTATTGTAATATTAAAAAGAACAAAAAACAAAGAAGAAGCTCAAGCTTTTTATGATTTTATTTTTTCTAAAAATGCAAAAGATATCTTTAATAATTATGGATACTTAATAGATGAATAAACTAAAAGCAGTTGTAGTAAATATTGATAGCTTAGAAAATCTCACTATCGCTCAATTTGACTTCAAAGGGACAAGACTATCAATGATGAGTTTAGGTCTTTCAAATATAGAAGTCGGAACAAAAGTACTTTTAAGTATAAATGCTTCTCATATAGCTATAGCAAAGGATTTAAAAGGTGATATAAGTCTTTCAAATAGGTTTGATTGTATAATAAAAAAACTAGTTAAAGGTAAACTATTAAGCTCTCTTAGTCTTGATTTTAAAGGTACTGTTTTAACAAGTATTATTACTACAAACTCTGTAAATAGAATGAACTTAAAAGAAAATGACGAAGTTACAGCTTTAGTAAAGGCAAGTGAATTATCAATACAAAAGGTTATATCGTAATGAACTACTTAAGTGATTTGGAACTTGAACCTTTTATTTTATCTTTTAAATTAGCTTTATTAACTACTATTATTTTATTTATTATTTCTTTACCCCTTGCTTGGTATTTATCACAAACAAAATCAAAATTTAAGCCAATTTTAGAAGCAATAACTGCCCTTCCAATAGTTCTTCCTCCTTCTGTGTTAGGTTTTTATTTGCTTTATACTTTATCTTTAAACTCTCCTATTGGAAGTTTTTTTGATGAATATTTAGGAATAAAGTTAGTTTTTAACTTCACAGGACTTGTTGTAGCTTCTTGTTTTTATAGCCTTCCTTTTATGGTTCAGCCACTTCAAAGTGGTTTTGAAAGTTTAAATAAAAATATGCTGGAAGCTAGTTATATAAGTGGGAAAAGTAAATTTACAACAATCTTTAAAGTTGCCCTACCTAACATAAAACCAGCACTTTTAACTGCTATTATTATTACTTTTGCACATACAGTTGGTGAGTTTGGTGTAGTTTTAATGGTAGGAGGAAGTATACCAAATGAAACAAAAGTAGCATCAGTTGCTATATATGAATATGTAGAAATACTTGATTATACTAATGCTCATATATACAGTGCTATTATGTTAATTATGAGTTTTATCGTATTATTTAGTGTATATGTGTTTAATGCTAAACAGAAAAAAACATTTATTTAGGAGTTATTATGAAAAAAGAAAATTTACTTATAGTTATTTCAACAAAAAATATTGATAGTATTTTAAAGTTCCCCCTACTTTACGGAGGTGTTTCAATTCCAAGAGGATATTGGAAAAGAGTTCATATCATGTTTTGGGGTGCTTCAATAAAATCAGTTATTAAAAGTAAAAAGATTAGAAAAAAAATTAAAGAGATTCAAAAAGATGGTGTTGAATTTAGCTCATGTATTGTGTGTGCTGAAGAATACGGTGTCGTTAAAAAGTTGGAAAAACATGGAATAGTGTGTAATCATACAGGTGAGCTATTAAATAAAGCATTACAAAATGATAAGAAATGGTCAACACTTACGGTTTAATAGCTTTAATATGAAGGAAATATAAATGGAATTGGTTTATTTATGGGTTGAAGAATATAAAAATATTAAAGAACAAGGATTTAACTTTTCTCCTAGATTTGAGTGTCATTTTGATAAAGATACAAATGAATTAAGAATAGATGAAAATAAGGATTTTGTAAATATTTTTCCTGAAAATATAAATATAACTGCAATTGTTGGTGAGAATGGGAGTGGAAAGAGTAGTTTAATTAATTCTCTAATAACTTATTTTAATGAAGATAAATATTTTTTCGTATACAAAATGAAAAATGAAAAAAAGTTTTATTATTATAACCCATGTAATATAGAAATAAAATTTATACCAAAAGGTTTAGAAGTTAAGAAAGCAGAACCAACACAAATGAAGACATTTTTTGAATTTAAATCAATTCTTTTTAATGATAATTTATTTGTAGATAATATATATCATGGTGTTCAGGACATGACTCAAAGAAGTTTTATTTTTGAACTAATTAAGAATGATTCTTTTAATGATATTGAAACTTTTGTAAACAAAATAAATATTCAATTAATTAAAAAAATTTTAGATTTAATAAAAAGAGATGTAAAAGCTATCCCAATTGATTATAAAAGTCTTTATTTAGAAATAAAATTTCATCATTCAATTGATAAAGAAGATATATATAAAGACTTGTTAAAGTATAAAGATGATGAAATTTATACAATTCCCTTTGAAAAATTTGATATCTTTGAAAAAATAACAAATGAATTATATTCATTTGATATATCATTTAAATACAATAAAAATTATAAAAACATACAATCTTTACCAAGTCATGGAGAAATTAGTTTACTTTATTTATTTAGTTCAATATATTCACAAATAATACCTATTCTAGAAGATGAAAGAAAAGACCATAAAGAATATTATAAAAATAATGTAATGTTAATATTAGACGAGCCAATAAATTCATTCCATCCACAGTGGCAAAAAGAATTTGTTTATAATCTAACTAATTTTTTAAAAGAGAATTTTCTAAATATCGAATTTCATATTGTTTTAACAACTCATTCACCCTTTATACTATCAGATATTCCAAAAGAAAATGTAATATTTTTAAGAAAAGGGAAAAATGTTAATAAAGAAGTAAATTTAAATACTTTTGGAGCAAATATTCACACTCTTTTATCCCATGGTTTTTTTATGGAAGATGGGCTTATGGGAGAATTTGCAAAAAGTAAAATTGAAGAAATAAAAAACTTTTATGATGAAAATAAAGATTTAAAAAAAGAAGATACTGAATTCAAAACTAAAAAGATAGAGTTTATACAAAAAAAAGATTCTTTTTATCATATTAAAAAGATAATTGGTGAACCATTTTTACAAACTATTATCAAAAACTATTTAGATGAATTAGAGATTTTATTTAATGGTAAAAATCAGTTTTTAGATAATGAAATAAAAAGATTACAAAGCCTTAAAGATGACTAATTTAAAATATTCAAATTATTTAAAAGATAAAAATTTTAATATTAAATATAATTATTATCAGTTATTTAAAAAAATAGAAAAAAAATATAATAAATTAAAAGAAAAATATCCATATAGTTTATTATTTTATGATATAAAATTTAAAGAAATTATATTTTTCAAAAAAGAAACCTTATTTAAAATTGAAAATAGAATAGCTGAACAATCAGAAAAAGTATTAGGTTTTAGAAAAAATATAAAAGAGGAAATTAAAACAATATTTAATTATGAAGGGAATAATCAAAGAAAAAAGATAACTCCATTTTTTACAAAAAATTTTAATTTTAGAACTTGTTTTTATTGTAATAAAGATTTTATCAATAATTTTGAAGAAGATACAGATAAACTAGTCTCAACTTTTCAACTAGACCATTTTTATGATAAAGGAACTTATCCATATTTAGCTTTGTCTTTTTATAATCTTATTCCTTCTTGTCCTACATGTAACTCTTCAAAAGTAAAGGGAAGTAAAAATACATTTACCCATGATTCAAATGTAGGACGATATAAAAATGAAACTTGTCTATCCCCAAATGACAAAAAGTTTGATTTCCATAATAAAGTAAAATTCAAACTATTTTTAGACAAAGATTCTAAACACCTACAAATAAAATCAAAAGATGACTTAGAAATACCATTAAAAGAACAGTTTACAAATGATTATGATAAATACATAGAAGTATTCAAATTAAATGAAAGATATAAAGCTCACAAGGATATTGTATACGATATGATACAAAAAGCTGAACTATATCCTGAAAGTAGACTAAAAGAGTTAGAGAATTTAACAGGAATACCATTTCAACAAATTAAAAAAGATATTTTTAATCTAATAGATAAAAATGAAGACTTATCAAAAAAACCGTTTAGTAAACTTATAAAAGATATTAGCGAAGAACTAGGACTTACAAAATGATAAAAATAGATATAAATAAACAACTTCATGGTTCAAATGGTTCTATGACTTTAGATATTAAATTAGATATAAAAAAAGGTGATTTTATAGCATTATCTGGTCTTAGTGGCAGTGGAAAAACTACCCTGCTTCGTGTATTAGCTGGTTTAGAAGAAGCTTCTGGAAATATATCTGTTGATGAAGATATGTGGCTTGATGGAAAAAATAGCTTAACTATTCAAAAAAGACAAATTGGTTTTGTTTTTCAAAACTATGCACTATTTGATAACATGAGTGTTGAAGAAAACCTTTTATATGTAAAAAAAGATAAAAAACTCAGCTCAAAGCTTTTAGATATTACAGAATTATCTGCATTAGCTAAAAGATCTCCCAATACTTTAAGTGGTGGACAAAAACAGAGAATAAGCTTGTGTCGTGCTTTAATGAATAATCCAAAGTTATTACTTATGGATGAACCTCTTTCAGCTCTAGATCCAAATATGAGATTGAAACTTCAAAATGAAATACTAAAGTTACATAAAGAGTTTAACACTACAACTATTATGGTAAGTCATGAACCAAGTGAAATTTACAGATTAGCTAATCGTGTTTTGGTAATGGAACAAGGCAAGATTATAAAAGATGGAAATGCAACAGAAATATTATTAAAAACATCAGGTTCTCAAAAATTTTCTTTTGAAGGTGAAATATTAGATATTATAAAAACAGATGTAATTTTTATAGCTATTATCTCAATTGGTCAACAGTTAGTAGAAGTTGTTTTATGTGAAGATGAAGCAAAGCAGTTTAAAACAGGTGATAAAGTAAGAGTAGGAACAAAAGCCTTTTCCCCTACTTTATCTAAAGTTTAATTATCTAGATTATTACATTGAATTTATTTGATAAACTCTACTACATCTTCTAGTTTTTCTCTTAACTGTGAAGATTGTTCATTTAATCTATATCCAAATGGAATAACTACTGATAATTGATATTTTGTAGTATCTAAACCTAATATCTCTTCAACTTTTTCTTTTTCATAACCTTCAATTGGACAAGAATCAACACCTTTAATTCCACCAGCTGTCATCATATTTGCAGCTGCTAAATAAGTTTGTTTTGAAGTCCATGAATATACATTTTCATCACTTGATAAAGTTTTTTCTAGATGACTTGCATATAAACCTAAATACATATCAAGTTTTTCTTGAGGCATAGTTCTTCTTTTAAACTTTCTTTCAACGATACCAGATTCAGGTTTAACAGCATCAATAGCTGCTAAAATGATAATTAAATGTGAACAAGAAGTAACTTGAACTTGATCCCAACATGCAGGTCTTAGTTTAGCTTTTAAGTCTTCATTAGTAATTACTAAAAACTTCCAAGGTTCCATACCAAAAGATGAAGGAGATTTTCTTCCAGCTTCTAAGATATAATTTAAGTCCTCATCAGATATTTTTTTTGTATCATCAAAAACTTTACAGGCATGTCTGAAATCCATTGCTTCTTCAAACGTTTTATTCATTTACTATCCTTTTTTATTTATTAGGTATTTTTTATTAAGGAAGTATATTAATAATAAACTTAAACAACTCTTACATTACTTTAGGTAAGTAATGATATATAATAAATATTCTGCTATAATTATCTTGATTAAAAGGATTATGAATGTATGAAATAAATGAAAAAGAGTTTAAGTGCCCAATATCAGTAACTTTAGATATTTTTAATGATAGATGGAAACTATCTATAATTTGGCATTTATTAGAAAATGATTTAAGATTTAAAGATTTACATTCCCAAATTGATGAAATAACACAAAAAACTCTTACAGTAAAATTAAAAGAGTTAGAACAAAAAAATATAATACATAGAGAAGTATTTGCACAAGTTCCACCTAAGGTTGTTTACTCATTAACAAGTGCAGGAAAAAGATTAAAGCCTGTTTTAGATGAAATGTTTGATTGGGGTGTTGGTTATGTTCAAGAGTTTGGAAATATTACAGCTGATACTAGATGTAAAACAAAAGAAGATAAATAAAGTTTATAAATGGAAAATTTTCTTTTAATTGGCTTTGCCATAGTAATAGGATATACCCTACAAAAACTTAAAATTTTTCCTAGTGAAACTCCAAATATTTTAAATAAGTTTATAATATATATTTCACTACCTGCAATAATTTTATTGCAAGTTCCTAAACTACAATTTTCTTTTGATATTTTAATTCCTGCTATTATTGCATGGATTGTTATGGGATTATCTGCAATTATAGTAATATTTTTTTCAAAACTTTTACATTGGTCAAAAGATGTTACGGGTGGGTTATTATTAGTTGCTATTATAACAAATAGTTCTATTATGGGTATTCCTATAATCAATGCATACTTAGGTGAAGTTGCTCTTCCTTATGTTTTAATATATGATCAACTTGGTACTTTTATAGCACTTGCTGTTTATGGAGCTTTTATTACAGCTTACTATTCATCGAATTCTAATTTAAGTTTTAAACTTATTGTTCAAAAAATTATTACCTTTCCATCATTTTTAGCTTTATTATTTGCTCTTTTATTTTTAGGAAAGACTTTTCATCCAATGATAACAGGTATTCTTACAACATTTGCAAATACTTTAATTCCAGTGGCTCTTGTAGCTGTTGGTTTACAATTACAGTTTAAACTACCAAAGCATGATATAAAACCTTTAAGTATCGCACTTATAATAAAACTTATAGTTGCTCCATTTATTGCTTATCTTACTATTATGCTATTTGGATGGAATAATCTTGCCGGACAAGTATCAATTTTAGAAGCAGGTATGGCTCCAATGATAACAGCTGGAGCAATGGCTTCAATGGCAGGACTTGCTCCTAGACTTAGTATTGCTATTGTTGGATATGGGATTTTATTCTCATTTATTACAACTGCTATATTATCCGGACTTATAATATAATTTTTTTCTTTTAACTATTTGTTAACACTAAGATAGTAATATATCTCTACAAATTTAAAATAGGAATATAAATGATTCAAATAGCAAAAAAATTGTTGCTAGCATTATTACTAGGTACAAGTTTAAATGCAGCAACACAGTTATCACAAAGTGAGATAAAACAAATAGAAGAATTAGAACTTTTTAAAAGAGTTCCAATTACAGTAAATAAAGCATATGATCTTAAAGATTTCTATTTATTAAAAGTAATTATTCAAGGAAATCCTGATGAAGTATACTTAACAAAAGATAAAAAGAATTTAATTGCAGGTGATGTTATAAATACTAAGACTGGTACAAAACTTGAGGCTCCAGCTGATGTATCTACTCTTGAAGGAAAAGAAATTTTAACTTATGGAAGTGGTAAAGATGAGTATTTCTTATTTACAGACCCTGAGTGCCCATATTGTAAAAAGTTTGAATCATATTTCCCTCAAATTGAGAAAAATGTAAAAATTAGAGTTTTTTATTATCCTTTAGACTTCCATGTAAACGCTAAAGATATGTCTATATATGTAATGAGTAAAAAAACAAATGCTGAAAAGATCAAAACAATGTTAAATATTACTCTAAATGATGAAGGTTATAAAAATAGAAATTACTCAAAAGAACAATTAGAAGAACTTGAAGCTAGTTTAGAAGCACAAATAGCTATTGCTCAAGAGTTAGATGTAAGAGGTACTCCTGCAGTATTTGATAAACAAGGAAATAAAGTTTCTTGGCCAAATATGCTTACAAAGTACAACGTTAAACAATAAGTATTTATACTTATTGTTTTAACTATTTTTCTATAGAAATATAAATTTCTATTTCATTTTCTTTAGTATAATGTTCAAAATCAACTGAATATTTTCTTTTATACTCATCATTATTTTCAAAGTAATCCCAAATCTCTTTCCAAGTTTCAATTACAACTTGAGGTAATTCACCCTCTTTTTTAAATACAAGGTATTTTTCATCTTCAATTACAATTGCTTTCTTACTCTTTGTAACTTCAACACCAACTGTAACATCATAGTCACCATTTACATCTGATGTATAGTTATTGTAAACTCCGTATATTGAACTATTATTAGCTTTATCATGAGTTGCTGAGTATGCATTTTTTTCTTCATAATCATCCCATAAAGTTGGAATTTTAGATGTTGCTTCATCCATTTCATTTTTATTATTAGTAGTTATACTAATACCACTAATCATTAGTTTTTTAATTCTTGTTGTTTTCACTTTTATGCTCTTTTCTTTCTTAGATTTTAGGATTATAGTAAATATTTACTACTTATAGCATAAAATTTAATTAAGTTTAAAAAGTATTTTTATATTCAATAGAATTTAAAATAGTTTTTACATTGTATTTTGTAGATTTATCACACTCTTTAAATTCAAAACTTAAAGATAAAACTATATTTCCAAGAATTGAGGAGATGATTTCAAATGCGATATTTAAAGTATTACATGAAATAAATTCTTTTTCTTCTATACCTTTGATTAGATATTTATTTATTAAGTCTATATTTTGCTGATTAAACTCATATAGTTTTCTAGATTCTTCTTTATTATTATTAAAAGTCATTCGTAAAAACTCAATAAAAATATATGTAAATTTTTCATCTACTGATTTTGACATAAATAAAGATTTAACTATAAAAAGTATTTTCTCTTTATTTGTTTTATAATTTTCTATATTTTCAAAAATTTTCAAATGCATATTTTCAAAATATACTTTTATGTATTCATCAATTACTTCTTCTTTATTTTTAAAATATTCATAAAATGTACCTTTACCTATATTTGCAGTAATTGTAATTTCAGAAATTGTAGTGTTTGCAATGCCTTTTTTATAAAATAAATTTGATGAAATTTCTATAATTTCTTTTCTTCTTTTATCTCTTATATTAGTACTCATTTAAAGTTCCTTTCAAAAAAACAAGAGGATTTATTCCTCTTGTTTTTTTATTTTTCTTCAAGTGCTCGTTTTGCCATTTTTTCATCACTATTTGTAATTTTTTCAACTACATAATAGAACATTGGAATAAAAATAATTGCAATAAATGTAGCAGCTAACATTCCACCAATAACACCTGTACCAATAGAGTGTCTACTAGCAGCTCCAGCTCCATGTGAAATCGCAAGAGGAACAACACCAATTGTAAATGCTAAAGATGTCATAATAATTGGTCTTAATCTTAATTTTGCTGCTTCAACTGCTGCATCAACTAATTTCATACCTTCTTTTCTTTTATGTAAAGCAAACTCTACAATTAAAATTGCATTTTTTGCACTAAGTCCAATAAGAACTAACAATCCAACTTGGAAATAAATATCATTTGATAAACCTCTCCAAACAGTAGCTTCTATAGAACCTAATACAGCAAATGGAACTGCAAAAACAATAGCAATTGGTAAGAACCATCTTTCGTATAAAGCTGAAAGAATTAAGTATAAGAAAACAATACCAGCTATAAATGCTAAACTGCTATTAGTAGATAATTCTTTTTCTTGATAAGCAGTACCTGTCCATGCAATTGAATAATCAACTGGTAATACTTCTTTTGAAATTTTTTCAATTACATCAAGAGCTTCACTTGAAGAAACACCAGGAGCAGGAGATCCAGAAACTTTTGCTGATTGGAACATATTCATTCTTGTAATAATATCAGTACCTGTTGTTTTTTTAATTGCTACAAATGATGTAATTGGTAATAAATCACCATCACTTCCCCTAACAAAAATTTTATTTAAATTATCAGGGTTTTCTCTATATTTTTGAAGTGATTCAATCACAACATTATAATTTTTACCATTTAAAGTAAAATCATTTACATATTTATCTGCTAAACTTGCATTTAATGCTGTAAAAATATCACTAGTAGTTACACCTTTTGAAAAGGCTTTTTGATAATCTACTTCCATTTTATATTTTGGAGTATTTACATTAAGAGTTGATCTAACTCCTACTAAACTAGGATCAGCATTTGCTTTTTTAACTATTTCAGTTACATATTTATTTAATTCCATAATATCAGTACTATTTCTAGCTTGAACATACATATCAAAACCACCAGTCATTGACATACCTGGAATTGGAGAAGGAACAACACCAAAACTGAAACCTTCAGTTGTAGTTTGCATTAATTGTCCTGTAAACTTCTTAGCTAAATATGGTGTTTGTTGATCTGGATTTAATCTTTCATCCCAATCTTTCATATCAACAAATGTAATCATTGCATTTGTTCTATTTGTAAAAGTACCAAAATCCATACCTGGAATTTGAAATACTTGATCAACATTTGGATTTTGTGTAACAGTGTCATAAATCTGACCTGCAAGTTTTTCTGTTCTAGTTAGTGAAGAACCTGGAGGATTATAAGAAAGAATAAATACATTTCCTTGATCTTCAGTTGGAACTAGTTCTGTATTCATTTTCCCATATTCAGAATATGTAACATAAACTACAGCTGCATAAATTACTAGAAATACTACGGAAAGTCTAATAACAAATCTAACAATTTTCGCATATCCATTTGATAAAGCATCAAACATTTTATTAAACCATCTGAAAATAAAGATTGGTTCACCATGAACAGGTTTTAGTAATAAAGCACAAAGTGCTGGTGTTAATGTTAATGCAACAAAACCAGAAATTGCAACTGATATTGCAATAGTAACAGCGAATTGTTTATACATTACACCTGAAAGTCCACCAAGGAAAGCAACAGGAAGGAACACAGCTGATAAAACTAAAACTATGGCAATTAATGCACCTGAAACTTCTTGCATTGCTTTCATTGTTGCATCTTTTGGATTCATTCCATCAGACATATGCTTTTCTACATTTTCAATAACAATAATAGCATCATCAACAACAATACCAATTGCAAGTACCAATCCAAATAAAGTTAGAAGATTTATACTATATCCTAAAGCATACATTCCTGCAAAGGCACCAACAATTGAAATTGGTACTGCTAAAATAGGAATTAGTGTAGCTCTCCAGTTTTGTAAGAAAATATAGATAATTAACATAACTAGAAGCATAGCTTCAATAAAAGTATAAATAACCTCATTAATAGAAACTTTAATAAATGATAATGTTTCATAAGGAACTCTATAACTTACACCTGATGGAAAAATTTCTTCAATTTCACTAATTTTTGCATTAATTGCAGCATCAGTATTTAAAGCGTTCGCACCTGATTGTAAGAAAATACCAAAAGGAATTGCATTTTTACCATTATATAAAGGTTTTCTTGAATATGAAGCAGCACCTAATTCAACAGTTGATACATCTTTTAATAATACATTTCTTCCTGTTTCATCAGATTTTAAAATAATATTTGAGAATTGTTCTACATTTTTAAATCTATCTGGTGTTTGTAAAGTATACGTAAACATTTGTTTACTTGATATAGGTTCTTGACCAAATTTACCAGCAGCATATTGCTCATTTTGATCTTTGATTTTTGCAATTATGTCAGCAGCTGTTAAATTAAAACTTACTAATTTATCAGGATCAATCCAAACTCTCATAGCATATTCTTTTTCACCAAAGATAACTACATCACCAACACCCTTTATACGTTTAAGTTCATCAACAATATTGTTTTTTGCATAATTTGATAAAAATAGAGTATCTTTAGAATTATCTGGAGAAATCAATGCATATACTTTTAGCATACTTGCTGATCTTTCACGTACATTTAAACCTTGACTTTGAACAATAGCCGGCATTGTAGAAAGTACTGTTTGTACTCTATTATTTACATTTACTTTTGCATCTTGTCTATCTGTACCTACTTCAAAAAAGATACTAATAGAAGCTGTTCCATCATCTGATGTTGTTGATTCCATATAAATCATATTTTCAACACCATTTAAACTCTCTTCTAATGGTGCAACAACAGTTTGAGCAATAGTTTGAGCACTTGCTCCTGGATATACTGTAGATACAATAATTTGAGGAGGTGACACTTGTGGAAACTGCTCAATTGGTAAGTTTTTAATTGCCAACAATCCAGTAAGAAATATGATAATAGAAATTACCGTTGTAAATACTGGATTTTTTATAAAATAAGAAGAAATCATTTTATTCTTTTCCTTCCATTATTTTAACTTTAGAATTAGGTCTAAGTTTTGCAATATTGCTTAGTACTATTTTATCCCCACTTTTTAAACCACTACTGATAATAACACCTATTGAAGAGTTTTCACCTGTTAGTTCTACTGGTCTGATTTGTGCTGTTGAGTTCTCATCAATAACATATACAACTGAGTTATTTCCACTTTGCATAATAGCCTCTTCTGGAATACTAATAACATTTGGAATTTCTATATCATCAATATTAATATTTGTAAATTGTCCAACAATTACTTTTCCATCTTTATTATTAAATTCTGTTCTTAAAAGAAGCGTATCTGTTGCAGAATCTAATACAGGAGATATATAATTAAGTGTTCCACCCATAATACATTCATTTTGACAATTCATAGAAAATTTTACTTCTTTTGATTTTATATGACTTAAGTATTTCCCAATATCAGTTTGAGGTAATGAAAACTCAGCATAAACAGGATCAACTTTTGTAATTGTTGTTAAAGTAGTATTTTCATTTACATAATTACCAACATTTAATTTAGTAATAGAAATAATTCCACTCATTGGTGCTTTTATTTCTGTATAGCCATATTGAATTTTTGCATTTGTTAAAGCTGCTTGTGCATTTTTTTCATTTGCGATTGCATCTTGATAGTTATAGTAATATTCATCTTTTTGAGATGCACTAATTGATTTTTGTTCATATAATTTTTTATATCTATTCCAATCATTTGTAGCTTTTACTAATAATGATTTTGCTCTATTCACAGCAGCTCTTGATGAATCAACATTTGCTTGATATGTTCTTTGCTCAATTGTATATAGTTTTTGACCTTTTTTTACAAAAGATCCTTCTTCAAAATATCTATTTTCTATTGAACCTGAAACTCTTGCAATAATATCTACACTTTTTTCTGCTTTTATTATTGCAGGATACTTTTTACTTATTTTAACAACATCACTATTTACAGTGAATACTTCAACTGGAACAGCTGGAGCCACTTGTGCTGCATTTGCAAATACAAATGTACTTGTTAATAATACTAAACCTAATAATAATTTCTTCATTTTACATACTCCCATACATTTTTTCCATTTTGATATATTAAATTTGCTTTACTTATTTCTAAAGCATTTTTTACAGCCCATAAAGCACTTTGTGCTTCTGATTTATCACTTAAAGCTTCTAAATAAGAGACATTATTTACAAGACCATTTTCATATTTGTTCTTTGTTACATCATATGTACTTATTGCAGCTTTTAAACTAGCTTCTGCTGATTTGATTTTAAGTTTATTAATATCATAAGATTTTTTTGCCAAACTCAAATCTACATCGGCTCTATTCTTTTCATATTCGTATTTTGATTTTGCACTTAAAAAAGATTTATAAGCTGCATCATAAGCTGTTTTATTTGAATTGAAATCAAATAATTTCCATTCTACGTTTACTGCAAAAACATTTTGATCTCTTAAAGCTTGATCTGCATAAGTATCACTATTATAATTATGATCATAATATGTATATTTATTATCAAGATTTACTTGTGGTTTGTTTGTAGTTTTAACATTTTTAGCATTTAAAAGTTGCGTTTGCACTGAATGTTTTAATGATTTGATATCATTTCTTAAAGTAGCTTCTTCATTTTTAATTTCAATAAAAGAACCATCACTAATAGTTACTCTTTGACCTGTTATATATTCTAACTCATGTAAAATAGTTTGAATATTTAATTCTATTTCTTGTAATTCAACATTTGCTTTTTCCATATTTGATACAATTCTATCTACTTCATCACTTGTAGTAGTTCCTGCATCTAAAAATTTACTAAGTCTATCAAACTGAGCATTTAATTGTTCTATTTCAGTATTTTTAGCTTCTTTTGCAGCTTTATTTGTTAAATAATTAAAATAATGGTCAATAACATCTAATGTTACATTGTTTTTTAATGAAATTAAATCTTCCGAGGAACTATTTATTTTAGATTTATAAGTTTTATATGTTAAATCTTTTTTCCCTCCATCATAAAGACTATAAGATAAATCTACATAAGCATTTAAAGAGTTATTAGCAGCTGATGCAGTTTCATGTGCTACATCTGTATAACCTCCACCTACACTTAGACTTGGTAAATAGCCTTTTTTAATACTATCATATTCTTTTTTTATAGATTCATTACTCATTTTTGATGCTTCTATATTTTTATTTACTAATGACATTTTTATTAAATCATCTAAACTTTCTGAGAAAAGTAAAATTGGAAACGTTAATCCCAATAAAACATACTTTGACATTTTTTATCCTTTATATATATCTTCCTAGGAATGTAACATTTAATATCTTATATTTGGCTTACTAGGAAGCTATTTTTAATTATAATTTAATTATTTCTATGATAAACTCTTTTCATGAAAAAAGACTTTTTAGATACATTTTATAAAAACTTAAGTGATAAAGAAGAAGATAGTTCTTTAACTAGTATTACTTTATCAATGGCTATTATCTCAGAGAAAATATATTCTCATGCTAAACATATTCATGATAAATATGATTTAACACGTGCAGAGATTGATTTATTAGCAACTTTAAATATATATGGTGGAGAGTTAACAGCTTCACAGATTTCTGATAGAATGGTTTTTACTTCTGGTGGTATGAGTAAAGTAATAAAAAAACTTGAATTAAAAAAGCTTATCTATAAAAAAGAATCTACAGAAGATAAGAGAAGCTCTTTATTACATATTGAACAAAAAGGTAAAGATATTTTAGATAAATGTTTACCTGAACTTAAACAAGCTCATAGACATTTTTTAGGGGTTTTAAATGAAACAGAAAAAGATATATTAGAAAAAGCTCTTAAAAAAGTTCTCTATAACTCAATAGAAAACTAAATTTAAAAACTATAAAAGATTTAAAATAGAGTCAATTTCAAGTGACTCTAATGTAAAACTACTAATATCCAAATCCTCAAGCATATGTATTTGCGATGTAGTACCATTTAATGGTGTTATATTTATTTGAATTAAAAATTTATAAAAAATTTGTTCTACACTTTTTTTATATTTTTTTGATAATTCTTGAACTTGATTACTTTTTAATATATTAGGATTAGCAGTAAGTGACCAAAAACTTTGATAAGTAATATTTTTTTGTTTACAGAAGTTTCTTATCTCTTTATCATAAGATGATTCACGATAAAATCTATTTTGAATAACCTTTGGTTTTACTTTTGCAATATCATATAAATATCTTAACAATTTAAAATCATAACAATTAGAAATTCCAATCTGCCCTACTTCACCATTTTGTACAAACTCTTCCATAGTTCTATAAACTTTTACTAAATCTTCAATAGGAGAAAAAGGAGAATGGATAAGATAAGAATCAATAAAATCAACATTTAGATTCTTTTTAGAAGTATAAAATGATTTTTCAAGTTGTGTTAAAATATCATCAGATGATAAATAAGGCATATTATTTAAATCTTGACCAGATATTGGTGTAAATTTTGTTTGAATAAATAAATCATCTCTTTTAATACCATCTTCAATGGCATTTGTTAAAGCAATTCCAACTAAATCTTCTCTATAATGCTTTGGTTGACAAGCTGTATCTATTGCTTTAAATCCAGAAGATATTGCAAGTTTTACAAGTCTTGTAGTCTCTTCTTTCTTCCAAGCTGTTCCATAAATCATATTTGTCATTTTAAAGCCTTTTGAAAAGATTTAGTTTTTATCTTAAATTTTTTAAGATCTTTTTACAAACTCTTGTTTTAGTTTTATTGCACCAACACCTGGCACTTTACAATCAATATTATGTCCATCATTTCCTTCTACAAGTTTAATACCTTTAATTTTTGTACCAACTTTTATTCCAGAAGAACTTCCTTTTACCTTTAAATCTTTTATAACAGTTACATCATCACCATCATTTAAAAGTGTTCCATTTGCATCTTTAACTATAAGAACATCTACATCTTCTTCCTCAGTACTTGTTGCAGTCCATTCATGAGCACACTCTGGACAGATAAGTAAACTTCCATCTTCATAAGTATATTCACTGTTACATTTTGGGCAATTTGGTAGTTGTTCCATTTTTTTCCTTTTTTATTATAGATTTCGCATGATATCTAAACTCTTGTTATGACTTGGTAAAACAAGAGTTTTATCTACTTTTTAGAAGGATAAATGTTGCAATTGCTGATATTAATATACCTATAATTGTAAAAAAGTTCATAATAATACCATCAATAAAAAAGGCAATAAGTCCAACAACTGCAGGATTTAGATATACATAAGCCATGACTTTTTTAGGACCTAAAATTACATTTGCACTTTGGTATAAAAATACAGTAAATAGTGTAGTAAAAATCGTCAAATAGCCAATATTTAAAAAATTTGTTGTATTTAATTTTCCCCATTCCAAAGGAATATCAAATAAAACTAAAGCAAGCCCCATCCAAATACAACCACCAATTAAAGTCATAAAAACAACTACTAAAAGTTCATCATCTTTTTTATATAAGTATTTAGAGGTAATAGCATATAAAGTCATCAATAAAATTGTAAAAGAAAATATTATGTCACCTTTATTTAATGAAAAAGCTAAAAATAAATCTAAGTTCCCTTTAAAAACTACAATACAAGTCCCAATTATTCCAAGAATATAAACCATATATTGTTTAGAAGAAAGATTCTGTTTAAAAATAAAAATTGATAAAATACCTGTTAGAAGGGGAATCAAAGTATAAATAGCACCTGTGTTTAAAGCAGTAGTAAGCTCTAAAGCTTTGAACATTCCTATAAAATATCCTGAATAAAAAAAACTCATAAGCATAGTTCTTTTAAAAGTAGAAAAAATTTTAATTCTATATTTTTTAATAAAAAGTATAAACGGAGCTAAAATAAGTGAAGCTAGAATAAATCTCATCAAAGTAATAGATATAGGATCAATAGTCCCTGTTAGTTTCTGAGATACTATAAAAGAGCCCCCTACTAAAAAAGTTGCAAGGATTACAAAAATATGGGCTTTTATATTTTGTGACATTAAATCTCCTAAAAGTCGAAGTCTAGCAGAATTTTAATATATTATCATTAACAATTCATTATATAATTTATCCTATGATTAATTAACAGAAAATTAAAAAGGAGTTTTAAATGTTTGCAATATATAATAATGGAAGTGTAGGCTTTAGAAGTACAGCTGATAATTTATACAATCTTAAAAATGTTGATAAACCCTCTGAAGTAGTTTTCAAACCAGAAGAAGGTTTTATACAAGATTTTTCAAATACACAAAAAGAGAATGAACATAATAGAAATATTGATCAAACAGCCATAAATAAATACAAAAAAATGGCAAATATTGATATTTCTGAACCTGTTTATCATATTCAAGATATTATGACAAGAGATTGTGTAACGGTAGATAATAAATCAACTATTTTAGAAGCCTATGATCTTTTAAAAGAAAACAAAGTATCTCAATTACCTGTAGTTAGTTTTGCAAGAAAGATTATTGGATTAATAGATAAAAAAATTATCTTAAATCTTATCATGGATGATATTCAAGACTCTGAAGATATTATTCATAAAAAAATTGATGATATTTATTTACCAGAACTTATTACAGTTGACCCTGTATCTGATATAAGAAGAGTTGCTAAAGTTATGATTGATTTTAAACTTCACGCAATTCCTGTTGTAGATGAAGATGATATTTTATTAGGAATAGTTTCAAAAACTGATATTATTAAAGCTATTTCATCACTACCAAGATTACAACTTTGGTCTTAAATACCAAAGCTGTAAGAATAAAATTTTGAAAGTTCTCTTAATTTTTTAATTCATATCTAGTCTTAAATAATAATTTTAGTTATTATTATAAGATATATTACTAAAAAATGTAAAGTAACTTTATCATTTATAATTAAAAATCACCCATTAGTTTATCATCATTACTAAAATAATCAGTCAAATATTCATCTTTTATTTCTGATAAATTAGCAGAATTTTGAATACTATCTTCATTTGATGTAATAATAGTTTGAATACCTTTTCTATGTAATTCATGAATTGCCAAATAAATACCATCTTCATAAGTATTTTTGTCACCATCAAAAGGGCTATCAAAAGCAACAAATTTGATAAGTTTTTTTTGTGAATATACTTCAGCTACAGAAGAAGCAAAAATAAAACATAAAAGCTTATTTATTGTAGCTTCATTTGTTAAGTCATCATCTTTTACTTTGAGACTAAACTCAATATCATTTGAAGTATTAAGCTCAATTGCAAAAACCACCTCTTTATCTAATACAATTCTTCCATATTTAGAAATGATATTTTTAAATCTATCTATAAAATGGCTGTTAATTAATATTTTATTATCTTCAATAATTTTTTGTAAATCATTTTGTGCACTTTTTAAAGCTTCTGGTTCTATATCTTCTTTTTTGATTAGTTCATCTAGCTCATATTTCTTTCTTATTTTACGACCATCAATCCCTAAAAAATTGGATATAAGTGTTTTGTATTCTACTTCATGTAATGAAGATAGTTTGTTTAATATGAAGGCATCATTTTGATTGTTTTCTTCTCTTAAAAAATAAGTTATGTATGTTCTAAATTTATTTATAGAATAATTAACTTTGTTTTCAAAAAAAGACTTAGCAATACCTAGACTACCTTTTTTGTTAAAATCCTTTTCATCTGTAAGTATAGATTTTTGTTTTGTGATTTTCAACTCAATATTTTTACCACTTTTAATAGGTCTTTTGATTGTCATATATCTATTTGAAGCAATTTGAAGTTCTATATAAAAGATATAATCTTTAAAGTGTTCATGTCCTAAAAAGTGTTTATCTCCTAAGAGACAAAAGTCTATTAGTTTAAAAAGACTACTTTTCCCCACACCATTTGTATCTGAAAGAATAAAGTTTATACCTTTATCAAATTCTATGGTTTTAAAATCATCATTGTTTGAATACAATTTTGATATTTTCATTTATATTTCCTTGTTTTAAATGATAAAGTAACTTTATCATTTTATGCTTAGATTTTGTAAATTTAATTCTAATGTGTAATTAATAAGTATTTGATTATCTCTTTTTATTTCATTCTTACGAGTTTCCACAAATCCAAAACTCTCAAAAAAAGCCTTTTCAAAGTATAGGGATTTGTTTTTTATATTTTTGATTGTAATCTATTATTTTCATAATCTTATTTAGTCCAAATATCAAAAAGTTCGTTCGTAAATGATGAATTTATCTCTCTGTACTTTTCAATAATCTTATCTCTTGAACTAATACAAACTTCATATAAATCCTTTGCTTCTTTTGGAGTTAAATCACAAGTATCTATTCCAAATCTTAAAAGATATTTTTCACTCCACCACTTTTTACTACCTAATAAATGTAAAGCTGGTATATCATTTTTTATATATATTGTTGTTGTTACAACATCGTATGCATGTGCTAAGTCTATATCTTTTATTCCATCATAAAGTAAACCAAAGTTTTTTAAATGAGCATCACCATTTTTAAGTAAGAAGTTTAAAACTGTCATTTTAAAGAAATTTCTTAAAGCTTTTTTCTTATATTTTGGGCTAACAAAAGTTTTTATTGTTTTTACAACTTGCTCATATGTGCCTTCATACTTATCATCTCTTTGTTTTGCTTGAAGTACACACATATCTTCAAAACCTAAATATATTCCATCATCTTTTATATCAAATCTTTTCATAATAAATAGTTTTTTATCATCAGAGATATAAAAATCAGGTACTGGAATATCCGCTTCTTTTACAACTTCCATACACAAAAATTCATTTAGTGCAAGTTCTGGATACTCATCTCCCCATGATTTTACTATGTAATCTTCTAGTTTTAAAGTAGCTTTATTTTCAATTTGGGCTAGTACTTTAGGTTGAACACCAGAAATAGGTGAATTTAAAGCAAATCTATTTACTAACTCATCAAATAATTTTTCATCCTCTGAATGAACTAAATCATCTAAACTTAAAGGTTTTAAATCCTTTGTAGATTCATTTTTATAAGATACTCTACCCTTTATAGATGGAGACATAAGTTTTAATAAACCAAAATCATCTGTCTTAGCAAATTTAGAAAAGTGTTTTTTGATTATAGAGAGTAAATAACCTTCTGGTAGATGCATTTCAAAAATAGGATGCAATTCTTTACTATCCCATGATTTATTTCTTACTGGCATAGTAAGTGTCAAGTGCAAACCAAAAATGCACCAATATGCAGTGTAAAAGTGCACCACTTAGTAACACCTATTTATTAGAAATATCTAATAATCCAGCTTCTCTTT
>MDTG01277048.1_pt1 | contig 29284 bp, 37 predicted proteins | sample 811421 | NCBI WGS metagenome assembly MDTG01 (sample SAMN05326645, study PRJNA326480) | marine metagenome | isolation source: seawater | place: Pacific Ocean: South East | collected 2011 | reverse complement strand
GTATAGTAATGGTGCGCCCGGAAGGATTTGAACCCTCAACCTCCTGATCCGAAGTCAGGCGCTCTATCCAGTTGAGCTACGAACGCATATGATTATAATTTAGATAAAAAAATGAATAACTCAATAAAATTATTAGTGTCGGAAAATGATAGCAATTTAAGACTAGATGTGTTTCTTGCAAGAAAGATAGAAAACTTAACTAGATCGAACATTAAAAATTTAATAAGGGCAAACAAAGTAAGAATTAATAGTAAAATTGTAAACTACCCATCAAAATCAGTTAAATTTGGTGATAATTTATTCATAGAGTTATTAGTTAAAGCTTCTCAAAAACTGCTCCCTAACAAAATTAAGCTTGATATTATTTATGAAGATAAAGATTTATTAATAATAAATAAACCTAAAGGCATGGTGGTTCATCCAGGTGCAGGTAATTATCAAAAAACCCTAGCAAATGCTCTTGTGTCCAAATTTAGAAACAAACTATCAAATATAAATGGAGAATTTAGACCAGGGATTGTTCATAGAATTGACAAAGAGACAAGTGGACTTCTAGTTGTTGCAAAAAATAATTTGTCTCATTCAAAATTAGGAAATCAATTCAGTTCGCATACCATTAAAAGAAAATACTTGTGTCTAATTTGGGGAGTAATTAGACCTTTAAATGGTCGAATAGAAACCTTGATTACAAGAAATAAAAAAAACCGCCAATTAATGACTGTAAGCGATGTAATTGGAAAAAAAGCTGTTAGCAATTATAAAACAATTAAAGTATTTAGTAGCAAAGATGTTCCAAAGGTAAGCCTTGTAGAATGTGAACTAGAAACAGGCAGGACCCACCAAATAAGAGTTCATATGAAATATAAAGGAACTTCATTGCTTGGGGATGCTCAATATGGAAAAAAAAACGTAAAGTTTAAAAAAATAAATAAAAATTTTTTAGAAATTTTAAATTCACTTAATGGACAGGCTCTTCATGCAAAAAGCTTAGGCTTTATTCATCCAACAAAAAATAAGTGGGTTAATTTTACCTCTGAGCTTCCGCCTGACTTCAAAAAATTGTTAAATTTGCTAAAAAAATCTGGTGTAGTTGAAAAATAATTTTTAATATATAATTTAGCCATATGAGCGAAAAAAAAACAATTAGTAATTTGCCTACTCCTTCAGCTGGTGGGTTGTCTATTTATCTAGCCCAAATAAAAAAATTTCCAATGTTAGATGCTGAAGAGGAATATATGCTAGCAAAAAATTGGAAAGAACATGGAAATTTACAGTCTGCTCACAAATTAGTTACTAGTCATTTAAGGCTCGTTGCAAAGATTGCAATGGGATATCGTGGTTATGGCTTGCCTGTAAATGAATTAATATCAGAAGGTAATATAGGATTGATGCAAGCTGTTAAAAAATTTGATCCAGATAAAGGTTTTAGATTAGCAACTTATGCAATGTGGTGGATTAAAGCATCTATTCAAGAATATGTTCTTAGATCTTGGAGTCTCGTAAAAATGGGAACCACAACAGCACAAAAAAAACTTTTTTTTAATCTAAAAAAATTAAAAAACCAAATTGCTCCAAATCAAGAGGGAGATTTAAAAAGTGATCAGGTTAATGAAATTTCAAAAAGACTTGCTGTTGACTCCGAAGAGGTGATTAATATGAATAGACGAATGATGGGTCAGGAAAAATCTTTAAACGATCCTATCAAAAGTGGAGAAAGTGATGAATGGCAAGACTGGCTTGTTGACGATAGACTTGATCAAGAATTGGTAATATCACAAAAACAAGAGTACGATGACAAGAAAGAACTTCTTAAGGAGGCGATGAAAATTTTAAATGAAAGAGAGACTGAAATTATAAATGCAAGAAGACTCTCGGAAAATCCTAAAACATTAGAGGAGTTAAGTAAAAAATATAAAATAAGTAGGGAGAGGATTAGACAAATAGAAACCAAAGCTTTTGAAAAATTACAAAAATCAATGATTAATGCAAGTAAATCAAAAAATCTTCTTCCAGCAAATTAGCTTTTGAAAGGATCTTCAATTAATATTGTGTCTTCTCTTTCTGGACTTGTTGATATACTTGAAATTTTAGCACCTATAAAATCTTCTATTGCATAAATGTAATTTTTTGCTTTGTCGGGAAGGTCCTTAATATTTCTTAAGCCCATTGTAGAACTTCTCCATCCAGGAAAAGTTTTGTAAATTGGTTTAATTTTTTTCTGATCCTCTGAAGCAGCGGGTAGGTAATCTATTTTCTTGCCATCTAATTCATATTGAACACAAATTTTGATTTCTTTTAATTCATCCAAAACATCTAATTTAGTAAGCGCTATTCCATTTATTCCCGATATTTTTATAGCTTGTCGAACCAAAACTCCGTCAAACCATCCGCATCTTCTTTTTCTCGCTGTCACAGTTCCAAATTCTTTTCCCCTTTTTCCAAGATTTTCCCCTATTTTATCTTTTAGTTCTGTTGGAAATGGACCACTACCAACTCTAGTTGTGTATGCTTTTGTTATTCCTAAAATATAATTAATAACATTTGGTCCTGACCCAGTTCCGGTAGCTGCCATAGCAGGAACTGTATTTGATGAAGTAACGTATGGATAAGTTCCGTGGTCAACATCTAAAAGTATACCTTGGGCACCTTCAAATAGTATTTTTTTTCTGTTTTTTTTAAATTCATATATTTTCTTCCAAACAGGTTGTGCAAATTTTAAAATGTCTGGTGCAATTTTTAATAGTTTTTTTTTAAGGTCATCTTTTTTGTATATTTTTTTATTCAATCCTTTTCTTAAAGCATTATGATGTAATAATACGTTCTTTAATCTTTTATCTAAATTACTGCTGGATCTTAAATCCATAACTCTTATGGACCTTCTTCCAACTTTATCTTCATAACAAGGACCAATACCTCTTTTTGTTGTACCAATTTTGCTTTTTCCAGCTGACTCTTCTCTAATTTCATCCATTTCTTGATGGAACGGAAGTATTAAAGAAGCTGACTCTGAGATTATAAAGTTTTCTGGATTGACGTTTATTCCTTTTTTTTTTATTTCCTTAATTTCATCAATTAAAGCCCATGGATCAATAACCACTCCATTTCCCAATATTGAAACCTTACCTTTTCTTACAATTCCAGAAGGTAATAATCTTAACTTAAAAACTTTTTTTTCAATGACTAAAGTATGTCCTGCATTATGGCCTCCTTGAAAACGAACAACCACATCTGCCTGTTCAGACAACCAGTCAACAATTTTTCCTTTTCCTTCATCGCCCCATTGTGAACCAACAACTACTACATTTTTCATTATCTAAATTTCTTTTTTATTATTATAGAATTTAAATGGTTAATAGGACCATATCCTTTACCATAATTTGGATTAGATCCTATAGCCTGGTTAACATATTTAATTCCTAACTCACAGGATTTCTTTAACGGTTTTCCACATGATAAAAAAGTTGTAATGGCGCTTGATAATGTACAACCTGTACCATGTGTATTTTTTGTTTTAATTTTTTTATTTTTGAAAATTTTTAGTTCTTTTTCACTTAAAAAGATATCTTCAATATAATTTGATTTTTTATGTCCACCTTTTAAAAGTATATTTTTTGCCCCAAGATTTTGTAAGATTTTTGCTGCATGAATCATATCTTTAAGATTATTAATTTTAGTTTTTGTTAACACTTCTGCCTCGGGTATGTTTGGAGTAATTAAATCAACTTTTTTAATCAATTTTTTCCTAATAGTCTTAATTGCTGTGTCATTAATTAATTTTGTTCCTCCTTTTGCAACCATTACAGGATCTAATACGATTTTTGAAATTTTTAGTTTTTCTAAAGCTTTTATTACAGAATTAATTACATCTGAGGAATGGAGCATACCTATTTTAACTCCATTTGGTTTAATGTCTCTGCATGTGAAAATAATTTGTTTTTTTATATCTATTGGTTGAATGGGAACAACAGATTTTACTCCTATTGTGTTTTGAACAGTGATAGCAGTTATTGCAGTCATGGCATAACTTCCTAACGCTGTAACTGTCTTGATATCAGCTTGAATACCCGCACCACCCGAAGAGTCTGATCCTGCAATTATTAAAATTTTAGATTTTGGTTTCAATTTTTTATTGATTGTTTAATAATTCGTATACACTTTAAAATTAAATTTCTATTATGAGACTCAGCCATTATTCTAATTTTTGGCTCGGTTCCAGATTTTCTCACTAAAACTCTTCCATTTTTATCCATTATTCTATTGGCTCTTTTTATAGCACGTTTGGATTTTTGTTTATCAATAATGTTTTTATTTTTAACAATTATATTTTCCAAAACTTGCGGTAAAGGCTTAAACACATTTAATAACTCACTAGCTTTTTTTCTTTTTCTTAGAGAAAATAGGACCTCTAAAGCGACCATGAGTCCATCACCGGTAGTTGCATATTTTCCTAAAATAATGTGTCCAGACTGCTCACCACCTAAATTGAAATTTAATTTTCTCATTTTTTCTTTAACATACCTGTCCCCGACTTTTGATCTTAAAAATTTAATTTTTTCATTTTTTAAAAAATGCTCTAGTCCGAAATTTGACATCAGAGTGCCAATTACACCTCCTTTTAAAATTTTCTTGTTTTTCCATCTTCTAGCTAGCATTGCAATTATTTGATCTCCATCTATGATTTTGCCTTTTTCATCACACATAATAATTCTGTCAGCATCGCCATCAAATGAGATGCCTAGATTTGCTCTATATTTTTTAACCGCCTGACAAATTTTTGAAGGGTAAGTTGAACCACATTTTTCATTAATGTTAAGACCGTTTGGGTTAACACCTATTGGGATTACTTTTGCCCCTAAATCATTTAACAATTTTGGTGCCGCCTTATAACAGGCACCGTTAGCACAATCTAAGACTATTTTAGTACCCTTTAAATTAAAATTTAATGGAAAATTTTTTTTTAAGATTTTTATGTATTTGTCGTTACCATCCTCTAATCTTTTAACTCTTCCTAATAATTTCGGATTTGTAAGTTGTTTTATATTTTTCGCATCAATAAGTTTTTCAATTTTTTTTTTCTATACTATCAGACAGTTTCATCCCATCCGGACCAAATAATTTTAGTCCATTATCGTGATAAGGATTATGAGAAGCTGTAATCATAATGCCCATATTTGCTTTCATAGATTTTGTAAGCATTGCAAGACCATTTGTTGGTAAAGGTCCTAACGTAAATACATTCATTCCTCCAGAGACTAGACCAGAAACTAAAGCAGGTTCTAATGTATAACCAGAAAGTCTTGTATCTTTAGCTATGATTGCTACTTGTTTATTTTTTTTTTGATTTTTAAAATATGTTCCTGATGCTAATCCAAACTTAAAAAATTTCTCACCAGTTATATTTCCTTTATTAACAGTGCCTCGAATTCCATCTGTTCCAAAATACTTGTTTTTCATCAATTTCTAAAATTTAATAAAATTTTATCAAATACTAAAATACTTTGCATAATTTCATTTACATTATGTACTCTAAAAATTTGCACCCCTTGAGAAAGTAAAAACAAAACAGATGCTATTGTGCCACCTATTCTTTCTTTACTATCATTTTCCCCAGCTATTTGATTAATAAATCTTTTTCTAGATGTACCAATCAAAATTGGAAAGCCAAGGCTATGAAACAAAGATACATTTGAAATTAAAGTCAAATTATGTTTCAAATTTTTACCAAATCCAATTCCTGGATCGATAATAATTTTTTTATTATCGTTTTTCTTGATATTTTTTTCAAAAAAATCATAGATATCCAACAATACATTGTTATATTTTGGATTAATTTGCATAGTGTTTGGAGTGCCCTGCATGTGATGAATTACTTTTGATATATTAAATTTTTTAATTTTTGACAATGACTCGCTATCGTAATTAAAGCCTGAAACATCATTAATCAAACTTGCGCCACTTTTAATCGCCTTGATCATTATTTCAGACTTTCTCGTATCAATAGATAAACATATTTCTCTGTGTTTTTTTTTAAAACTTTTTAAAACATCTTTCACTCTTTTCCATTCTAACTTTGTTGAAATTGTTTTTGAACCTGGTCGAGTAGACTCGCCGCCGATATCAATTATTTTAGCCCCAGCCATCACCATGTCTCTGATATGTTTCTCTGCTTTTTTTAATTTGTTAAATTTACCTCCATCAGAAAAGCTGTCAGGAGTAACATTTAGGATCCCCATAATTGTTGGCGCTGAAAAATTAACTCCTTTTAAAAAATTTTTTCTTTTTTGAGAAATCTTTTTTAAATCTCTTTTCACTACCTTTTGGCATTCATTCTTTAAATTTTTGATTTCTTTTAATCTTATTGTTTTTGATGAAATTATACTATTATTTCTTTCTATAATTTCAATTTTATCAAAGGCGATGTCGGTTTTTCCACATAATGGGAGGCCTAATTTATTTCTGACTAAAATTTTAGCTTTACTACCATAATGAAAATTACACGCACGAGTGTAATATTTTCTCATGAATACTTTATAGAGCTGGTTTAGGTTTTAAGCCCAATGAACCGAGAGCAGAGGATGTTTTACCTTCGGTTTCGTCTTCGTCTTTAAAGGATCTTGTTGGTTTGATGTCTTTTAAAATAAGATCTCTTATTTCGTCTCCTGATAATGTTTCATAAATCAATAAAGCTTTTGCAAGTTTATGCAGATCATCTATTTTTTCTGTTAATACTGTTTTTGCTCTTTCATATCCTTTATCAACAATTTTTTTAACTTCAAGATCTACCTTTTTTGCAGTTTCTTCAGACATATTTTGTTGTCTTGTGACGGATCTTCCTAAAAATACTTCTTCTTCATTTTCACCATACGCTATTGTGCCAAGTTCTTCGCTCATACCATACTTAGTAACCATATTTTTTGCCATTTTTGTTACCATATCAATATCCGACGATGCTCCAGATGTTACTTTATCGTGTCCAAAAATAATTTCTTCGGCAATCCTGCCCCCCATAGCTACTGCTATATCAGAATGCATTTTTTCTCTACTAACTGAAAGTTGGTCTCTCTCAGGTAATCTCATCACCATACCTAATGCTCTTCCTCTTGGAATTATTGTTGCTTTATGAATTGGATCAGAGGCTTTTTCATTCAACGCTACTATTGCATGTCCACCTTCATGATAAGCAGTGAGTTTTTTTTCGTCTTCTGACATTACCATTGATCTTCTTTCTGCGCCCATCATAACTTTGTCTTTAGCTTCTTCAACATCAGACATTGTAACTACTCTTTTATTTTTTCTTGCTGCTAATAAAGCTGACTCATTAATTAAGTTTGCTAAGTCTGCACCAGAAAAACCAGGTGTGCCTCTAGCAATAGTTCTCAGTTTTACATCTGGACCAGTACTAATTTTCTTAACGTGAACTTTCAAAATTGCTTCTCGACCTATGATGTCAGGGTTTCCTACAACTACTTGTCTATCAAATCTACCTGGTCTTAATAGAGCGGGATCTAAAACGTCAGGTCTGTTTGTGGCTGCAATTAAAATGATGCCTTCGTTTGTATCAAATCCATCCATCTCAACTAAAAGTTGGTTAAGAGTTTGCTCTCTTTCATCATTTCCACCGCCTAAACCCGCACCCCTACTTCTGCCTACAGCATCAATTTCATCAATAAAAATAATACATGGTGAATGTTTTTTACCTTGTTCAAACATGTCTCTAACTCTAGACGCTCCAACACCTACAAACATCTCTACAAAGTCTGAGCCAGATATGGAAAAGAATGGAACGTTGGCTTCGCCTGCAATAGCTTTTGCTAATAAAGTTTTACCTGTTCCTGGAGGACCAATTAATAACGCACCCTTAGGGATTTTTCCACCCAATCTACTAAACTTCTTTGGATCTTTTAAAAATTCTACAATTTCTTCTACTTCTTCTTTTGCCTCTTCAACACCTGCAACATCATTAAAAGTTACTTTGCCCTGAGCTTCATTAAGTAATTTGGCTTTTGATCTTCCAAAACCCATTGCTCCACCTTTACCTCCCTGCATTTGACGCATAAAAAATATCCATACACCTATTAATAAAAGCATTGGAAACCATGATAATAAAATTCCTAGAAGTGAAGGCATTTTATCTTCCGTAGGAGATGCCACTATACTTATATTTTTAGACGATAATTTTTCAACCAACTCTGGATAATTTGGAGAGTACGTGCTGAATGTTTTTCCGTCAGCCAAAACTCCTGATATATTATTCCCTTGAATTTGAACTTCTACAACTCTACCAGCCTCTACCTCATTTAAAAAATTAGAAAAGGCTAACTTTTCTTTGTTTGAATTTACTTTGTTTGGGTCTTGAAACATATTAAATAATCCTACGGACAGTAAGATTATGATCACCCACATTACTAAGTTTTTAAAATTCATAGTGTTTAAATAAGCATTATTTCAATATTAACAAGTATATTTTAATTATAATTAAGTTGTAAATAAGACAAAATATATCGCTTTTTTTAATAAATTGTTAATTTTTAATCTCTCTCGTTAAAATTACTTGATTTTTCTCCTTGAAAACCAAGCATCCTGCAAGAGTAAACTTTGTATTTTTTGAGGATTCAACTTTATCCACTAAATTGATTATTTTTTTTGAGCGTGGAGAATAGTATGATCGAGTTAAATCTTTAAATGACTTTTCAAAGACTCTCATTTTCATTTCTGAATTTAGCTTTTTAAAACTATTGATCTTTATTATAATCCGGTTTTTTCTTTTTATCACCGTATCAAGGTAAATTTTATCGAAATATAAGTCTAGTGTATCTCTGCTAGAAGCCAAATTTTGTATAGAATTAAATATTTGATTGTATTTGACACCACTTTTCTCAAGATGCTTTTTCAAACCTCTAATCCTAGTTCTTAAAAATTTAGTATTTTTATTTGCAGGATCTTTATAGAATTTACCAAAGATTTTTCTTGATAATTCAATTAATTCTTTCTTCTTAAAACTTAAAAGAGGTCTTACTAAATTTATATTTTTGTTAATTTTGTAAATTTCTTTCATAGATGAAAGGCCATGTAATCCGCTTCCTCTGGACAGTCTGATAAAAAAAGTTTCAACTTGGTCTTCTAAATTATGTGCAGTGATAATAATTTTAGCTCTCTTTTTTTTGCAATAAGATGACAGCAAATTATAGCGAATTTCCCGAGCCTTACTTTGTATATTTCTTTTAATTTGAATATTATTATTTAAAATGACCAAAGATATCCCATGTTTTTTTAAAAGTTTTTGAACAGATAAGGCTTCTGTTGAAGATTTTTTTCTTAAATTGTGATTTACTAATGCAAAGTAAATTTTACATTTATTTTCATAACTGTATAACTTCGCCAGCGCTGTTAATGCTAAGCTATCTGGCCCCCCAGATACAGCAATTAAAAATACTTTTTTTTTTAAATTATCTAATTTTTTTTTAAACGTTAAATATAAAATTGAAAATTTTTTGCTATTTCTAATTTTTTCTTTAAGAATTACACTTGAACTTTTTTTGCTCATATTGAGCTTTTTGTAACACAGACTTGCTCGCTTTTGGATATTCTTTTTTTACCCCCGATATCATTTTGCAACCTTGATCTTTTTCTCCTAATTGGACCATAGTAATACCTAGTTTTAATAAATTGTCAGCAGCTTTTTTGCTTTTTGGATAGTTTTGGTATCCATCTAAGTAAGCCGTAGCAGCATCAGAATAAAGTTGGCGAATTCTAAAAGTTTCACCATACCAATATTGTGCATTTCCTGCTAAGTCATGATCTTTATTTTTTTCAATAAACTCTTTCAAAGCAAATTCTGCTGTTTCATAATCTCCTATTTTCATAAAACTTACAGCAAACTCATATTGCTCTTTAGGAGGTTTGTTTGGAAGTAGAGACTCTTTTTTTTCTGGTTCCTCTGTAATTACTGTCTGAGCACTTTCAATTGAATTTGTTTCTTGCTTCTCAGGCAAGTTAGACGTTGAGTAACCAGGGTTGGCTCCAAAGTCTTGGGGTTTACTTGTTCCTGGTAAACTTGTTTTTTTGTTTTTAATTTCTACGCCTGAGTTTTCGATATCAGAAAATCTAAGTTGTGTATCGCTTTGAATTTTCGTTACTCTTGAAGATAATTTATCTAATTTGAAATTAACTTCTTCAAATTTATTAGTGAGTTCTCTGAACTGGTCCTCAATTTCATTCAATTTCAAAAGATGTTTCGTTAAAATATCTTCATTTAAACCGTCTGATTGTGAGGTAGATGAAGATGTTAAATCAGATTTTTGGTAAACTGCTTTTTCTAATGTTTTGATATCTTTTATTAAAACTTGAATTTGATCAGCTACTGCTTGAATTTGAATTTCTTCTTCTTCTCCAATTACATCAGGTTTTGGAAACAATAGAAGTATTAACAATAGAATATAAAAATTTTTTTTAATAAAACGCATTATGAATCTTTAATCTTACAAAATGGCAAAAAAAAGACCCTTTAATAATACGTTTATTAAAGGGTCTAAAATATTTAATTTTTTAATTTACTTTAACTGTTACTGATCTTCTGTTTTGAGACCAAGCTAAAGGACTTGAGGCTGGATTTACAGGTTTTTCTTTTCCATAACTAATAACAGATATTCTTTTACCTGATATGCCGTAAGTCATTAAATAATCTCTTGCTGCGTTTGCTCTTCTTTCACCTAAAGCTAAGTTGTATTCTCTTGTTCCTCGTTCGTCAGCATGACCCTCGATAGTCACGTTAAGTTTTTTGTTTTTTCTTAAAAAAGTTGCTTGCTTTCTTAGTGTTGCTCTTGAAGCAGTTGTTAAAGAAGATTTATTTGTCGCAAAAAATACTCTGTCTGGAACACCAGATGCAAGGTATTTTACAGTCTCTTTTCCAGTGTATACGTCGCCTTCCATGTTTCCAGATTTTTTAGCTGTAGAACACGCACTTAAAATCAATGTTGCGAAGATAACTAAAAATATATTTTTTAAATTCTTTTCAAATGTCATTTTTTCCCCTAAGTTGATTATCGAAATATTTCAAATTATTTAAGATTATTCAAGCTTTAATTACATATAAAATACCCTTACTTTGATAATAATGAGGACCAAGATGGGTCTGAAGCATCTGTTTTTGTACTCAGTTTTCTTTCGTTATAGCCAGTTATATCAATTGACCACAAAGTAGCCGAAAACCCCTCTCCTTTAGACCCTGCTTTAGTCTCTCTGTAAAATACTAAAACTCTTCCATTCGGAGACCATGAGGGAGCTTCTTGATAAAAGTTTTCAGTTAAGAGTCTTTCCCCTGTACCGTCTGTTCGCATCACTCCTATATAAAATCTGCCTTTTCTTACTTTAGTGAAAGCTATTAAATCACCTCTTGGAGACCACACTGGAGTTCCATAAATACCTTTTCCAAATGTAATTCTTTTTACACCGCTACCGTCACTTCTCATAACATATATTTGTTGTAATCCACTTCTATCAGAATTGAAGGCTATAAATTTTCCATCGGGTGAGAATGAAGGCGAGGTATCTATTGAAGAATGGTTTGTAATTCGTTCTACCACTCTTGTCTCTAAATCCATTGTATAAATATCCGAATTTCCATCCTCTGCAAAACTCATAATTATTTTTTTACCATCCGGTGAAAATCTTGGTGCAAAAGTCATTCCTGGAAAATTTCCAACAACTTCTTGAACACCTGTTTCTATATCTAATAGGTAAACCCTCGGCATGTTTCTAAAATATGATAAATAAGTAACCATCTGATTTGTTGGATTAAATCTTGGAGTTAAAACAAGTTCGTTGCCTAGGGTCAAATATTTAGTGTTTGCTCCATCTTGATCCATAATTGCCAGTTTCTTTATTCTTTCATTTTTAGGACCTTTTTCTGAAACATATATAATTCTTGTATCAAAATAACCTTCTTCACCAGTCAACCTTTCATAAATTTTATCAGATATAATATGTGCAACTCTTCTCCAGTTTGATGGGGTTGTTGTAAACGCTAAAGCTGTCATTTCCTTTGCTGCGGTTAGATCCCATAATCTAAATTCAACTTTCAATTTTCCTTCTTTAACTAATAATTTACCCGTTACTAAAGCTTGTGCCTTTATTAGTCTCCAATCCTCAAATCTTGGTTTTAAATGAGCAATGTCAGGCTTTTGAACAAAAGCTTCTTTTTTTAAAGGATTAAATAATCCAGTATTTTTAAAATTTTTTTCGATGATGCGTGAAATATTATTTCCTAGTTCCTTAACTTTAATGTCTTTAAAACCTTCGGATTTAATATCCACATGCAAAGGAGATACAGCTATTGGTAAAGGATCTAAATTCCCCCTTGTTATATCTACTTGTATTAAAGCAAAGCTTGGCCTCAGTAGTACAAAATTTATAGCAAAGAAAAGTAGTATATTTCTCATATCAACCTTTTAGCATTTCTGTTGGGTTAAAATTTAATTGCAAATCTTTCCATTTTTCGTACCCGGTAGGAGGAACTTTTAATGGTTGGCAAAGTCTTACTGCTCTTAGAGCACTCTCTGCTAAGATTTTATAAAATTTTTGACCTGGCATATTCATTCTTTCATGATCAAGTATTTCAGATTTTAAAATAGTACCGTCTTTCTTTAATTTTAATTTAATTCTCACCAAAAGATTTTCATCATATGGTAGCCCTAAGGGCACACTCCAACACCCGAAAATTTGGGCTCTTAAAGCGTCTTCTTGTGATAATGTTAAACCAGAAGCAAATGAATTTTTGACGCTGCTTTGAGTTAATTTTTTTGTCTGTTCTTTTTTTGTAGCCTCTATTTCTTTTGCTTTATCAATTAATGCTGCAATTTGATTGGTATCTATAATTTCTTTTTTTTCAAATTCAGATGATTGTCTTATTTCAGGTTTTATTTCTTCTGGGTTTTGTTTTTTCTCAATTAATTTTTTTTTCTCTTTTTTATCATCAGGGAGAGGGATTCTATCAGGTTTTTCTTTTGCTTTTGGAGCAGGAGGTGCTTGTTCAGAAACAACCCTTTCTTCTTTCTTTTTAGTCTCTTCAATAATTTTTCTAGCTTTTGGTGCAAAAGGTATGTTTGTTTTGTCTGTAATTTGAATTAATTCTACAGACACTATAGGTGGTAAATCAACTGGTTGTCTTATCATAAATGGTAAGCTTAAAACTGTTAAAAGAATCATTATTGAATGAAATATCAGTGAATAAATTAAACTTTTTGTCATTTTTCATTTAATTCTTATACGGCTCAGAGATTAAAGCTACTTTCGAGAATCCTGCGCCTGATAAAGTGCCCATCACTTCTAAAACTCTTCCATAGTTTATTGTTTTATCCCCTCTAACATAAATTCTAGTATCAGTTCTGTTTTTTGCTATGGCCAGTAATTTTGGAACAATTTTTTGATAGACGACTTTATGTTCTTGAATGAAAACCTCCCCTTTTGAATTTATCGTTATTGTTAGTGGTTCCTGATCATCTGGTAAAGAATCTGCAGCAGACTCCGGTAAATCAACTTGTACTCCGACTGTTAAGAGAGGTGCTGTGACCATGAATATAATCAATAAAACTAACATTACATCTACGAAAGGCGTTACGTTGATTTCACTCATTGGTTCATTTCGTGAGTGATTAAATTTAAAAGCCATTTTTATATAATTGAGATAAATCTTTTTGAAAAGTTTTCTATTTTTGAAACATATCTTCTGGAATCACTGTTAAATTTATTATACGCCACAACAGCAGGTATTGCTGCCAACAGTCCTAGAGCCGTTGCAAATAGTGCTTCCGCAATTCCTGGAGCTACAATTGCGAGACTTGTGTTTCTTGAAATTGCAATAGATTGAAAAGAATTCATAATCCCCCAAACAGTTCCAAATAATCCTATAAAGGGTGCTGTAGATCCAATAGTAGCTAGATATGTAAAATTTTTTTCAATTTTTTTGATTTCTACATCTGTGGCAATCTCTAAAATTCTTTCAACTCTAGCTTGTTGAATTGCGGATGATTGACGCTTTGTTTTTAATAATTCATTCATTGCAGTTTTAAATATAATTGTTGCTGGATCTTTTGAATTAGCAGGTAGATTGCTATTAAAACTTTCTGCAGATTTTGCTTTCCAAAACTTCTTTTCAAAGTCTTCGGTGGATTTATTAATATTCTTAAAAAGTTTAAACTTATCAAATATTAATGCCCATGAAAAAATTGAACTTGCAATTAATAAAATAATTACAAATTTAACTACAAAATCAGCCCTTAAAAAGAGTTTCCATAATGAAAAGTCTGAACTTCCTCCCAGGCCTACTATTTGTGATGCTATTTCTTGTTCCATTAAAATTAATTACTTTTAGAATGTGTCATGAATTTGGCGCTTTTGAAGTAATTATATTAGTATTTATTCAACTGTTCTCTTTAAATCTTGTCTCACTGTAAAATCTAGCTATTAGAATAGCATCTGACTTATTGACATCTTTTTTTCTACATAATTCTGAAGATAACGATGGATACATCTCAATAGCTTTAGTTCTACTTGCATCTTTTGAAGAATTAATAAGCTCAAAGTGTTTTTTCCATTTTGATGGTCTTACGAAAAAAATAGGTAATTCTAAAGCTGCGCAAATACCTTTTATTGCACCAAATGTTTGTCCAAAATTAAACATGCTAGTTACACCTTGTCCTGGCATTGCATTAACTTGCTCTACCACTACTGAAACCTCTTCATTTTTAACTATACTATTTTGTAAAATTTTGACCAACTGAGCACTATTAAGTTGTTTTTTATTTTTTTTGCCCTCAGTCATTACTGGCATTTCAAAGATTTTTAATACTTTATTATTCTCAAGAATAGCTAAAGCTCCACTTAAACCTGGATCAATTCCAATAATTTTCATGTTAAAATACCTGTCATATTTGTATTCGTGTATACATTTTGCACATCTTCTAATTCATTCAAATTTTCAGAAATTTCAAGAATTTTTTGACTTTGAACTTTTGTCAAAGTTAAATTATTTATTGCCCTCCATTCGATACCGGAATACAAAAAGTCTTTAAATTTACTTTCAAACATGCTTTTTAAAGAATAAAAATGCTCCTTAGTACAAATTACTTCATGGTAATTATCAAAATGAAAGCAGTCTTTAGCTCCTAAATTGGTAGCTAACTCAAATACATCTTCGTCTTTATATTTTTTTTTATCTAAGTGTATTATTCCAAAATTATTAAATAGGTAAGTAGTTGAACCTGACTCTCCCAACCTGCCACCTTTTTTTTGAAGCACTGCTCTTATGAGAGAAGCAGATCTATTTTTATTGTCAGTTAAAGTTTCAATTATAAAAGCAACATTATAAGGACCAAATCCCTCGTATCTTAAGTTTTCAAAATTTTTTCCATCTTTTATTTGTGACTTGCTGATAGCCCTAGTGATATTGTCTTTGGGCATATTTGCTTGCTTAGCTGCCTGAATAGCTGTTCTTAACCTGGGATTCATATTTGGATCTTTATCACCTAATTTAGCTGCTACCGTAATTTCTCTTGAAATTTTTGAAAAGATTTTTGATCTAAGGTTATCTTGTCTTCCTTTCTTGTGCTTAATGCCTGCCCAATGCGAGTGTCCTGCCATTTTAAATTCTTTCTTTTAAAGATCCACCTAAAATAATTTGTTTAACTTCTTTCGCTAAACCTGTCTGATTATCAGCTACTACTAGCAATCCAGAGATTGTAGCATCTCCTAATGAAGGAAAGTGTTTTTCTGCCGAAGGGTCTTTTAAAAATTTTCTTAATGAATTATCCTTGTTCATCCCAATTACAGAATTATAATCACCGCACATCCCGAGATCAGTTTGGTAAGCAGTTCCTTTTTCCATTATTCTAAAATCAGAAGTTGGAACATGTGTATGAGTTCCGAAAACTATTGTGGCTTTTCCATCAAATAAATAACCCATTGCCATTTTTTCACTTGTAATTTCAGCGTGCACATCCACCACTATGAAGTCTGCCTCTTTACCTAATCTAAACTTTTCGATGAATTTTTTTGCTTCTTTGAAAACATCGTTGCTTTTTCTCATAAAAACATTGCCCATCAAATTTAATACTACAAATTTTTTACCATTTTTAATAAATAATCCATTCCCTTCACCGGGAGATCCCTCTGGTAAATTAGCTGGCCTAAGAAAATTTAAATTGTTAGATGCTATTTCTTCTGCATCTTTATGGTCAAAAACATGATTTCCTGAAGTAACAACATCTGCTCCAGCTATTAAAAATTCTTTAAATATATTTTTTGTAATACCTTTTCCATTGTCAGCAGAATTTTCACCATTGATAATGACAAAATCAACTTTTTTATCTTTGATTATTTGTGGTAATTTTTCTTTTATGGCTTTCACACCAGCTGGACCAAATACATCTCCCAAAACAAGAATGTTCATTATTTAGACGAGTCCCTTCTCTGTTAAAATATATTTTAGTTTAACGTCATTGTTAGATTGTGGAAGTTTATTATATTTTTGAAAAGAAAAAGCAATGCCGATTGTTAATATATTATTATTTTTTTTTAGAAATTTGTTTAAATATCTATCGTAAAATCCTCCGCCATAACCCAATCTATTTTTATACATATCATAAGCTAATAAAGGAACTAACATAATATTAGGAACTGTATTTTTGCTAAATAATTTTGGTTCTAACATTCCAAATTTATTAATTTGAAGAATGTCATTTTTTTTCCATTTTTTAAAATACATAAATTTATTATTTTGAACCACTGGTAGAAATGTCTTTAATTTTAAAAAGAATTCTAATTCAAAGATTTTTAATATATTTACTTCAAATGAAGATGGGTAGTAACATGCCAATTTCATTTTATTTTTTGTAAATTTTTTCCTTATTAATTTTTCTAATGGTATGAAAAAACTAGGATTAATTTCAAAATATTTTTTTTTTCTAAGTTGAAAATATTTTTTCCTAAGACTATTTTTACTTTGCATTTACTGAATTTTAGAAATTGATTCAGTGTTTGACAATATTTTTTCGAGTGATTTAGTAGTTTTATCTAACATTGTCTCGTAAAGACTATTGCTTTCATCTACTACTTTTTTAAATTTGTCTAACTCTTTGTTAAGATCGTTTATTTCTTGGTCTTTCTTATCTTTATATTTTATAGCTAAACTTTTTAGTTCTTTAAATTTGTCTGCTAAATCATCCAATCTAGTTTTTTGTCTCGTTACTCTTTGTTTTAAATCAAAGTAATCGTCAATTAACTGTATAGTTGTGATTAATAAAAGCTTATTTTCTCCTATGTTCCCAAGTTTATCTTTTAATTCACTATATTTTTTATCCAAAAATTTAGTGAGTTTCTTTAATGACTCTTCTTGGCCGTCATCACATGATAATAAATAGTCTTTATTGTTAAATTTAATGCTTACGTTTGCCATTTATCAATCTCGCTTACTAAATTTTCCGTTTCTTGACTTAATTCTTCAATATCTTGATTAAATTTTTCTTCTAATAATGATTGTTGACTCGCTTCGGTTTGAAGACTAAGAATTTTATCCTTCAAATATTTATGTTCTCTCATTAGATCTTGATTTTTTTTTTCAATATCCAATTTTTGTCTTAGAATTTCATTTTTTTCAGTTTCAATTTTTTGTGTTTGATATGTGGGCTGTGAATAAGTCGAAGTTAAAATATCTAATTTTTTAATTAACTCATTTAAATTTTTTTCTTTTTTTTCTAAATTATTCATTTTATTTCCTTTATATCATAATATTGATATACTTAGTTTAAGTCTATATAGGTTATTTAACAGTGAACATAAAATTTAATCAATTATCTAACGCACTTAGGTTTTTATCAATCGATGCGGTGCAAAAAGCAAACTCTGGTCATCCAGGAATGCCTATGGGTATGGCAGATGTCGCTACCACATTATTTAAATACCACCTGAGGTTTAACCCTAAAAATCCTAATTGGATCAATAGAGATAGATTTATTTTATCAGCTGGTCATGGATCGATGTTGTTATACTCTTTGCTTTACTTAACTGGTTATGAAAGTGTTTCGATCGATGATATTAAAAATTTCAGACAGTTAAATTCTATTTGTGCAGGTCATCCAGAATATAAAAAAGGTTCGGGCATCGAAACTACTACTGGTCCTTTAGGTCAAGGTTTGGGTAATGCTGTTGGAATGGCTATTGCTGAAGAAATTATGAGAAAAAAATTTGGTCAAACTTTAATTAATAATAAGACCTTTGTTATTGCAAGTGATGGAGATTTAATGGAAGGGGTTAGTCATGAAGCTCTAAGTTTGGCTGGACATTTAAAACTCAAAAATTTAATAGTTTTTTTTGATAATAACAAAATTTCTATTGATGGTCCTACCTCATTAAGTGTTTCTGATAATTATAAAAAAAGATTTGAAAGCTATGGTTGGAGATTTTTAGAAGTTAATGGCCATAATGAAAAACAAATTTCTGCAGCTATTGCAAAAGCAGCTAAAGCAAATAAACCTACTCTCATTTCGTGCAAAACCACAATTGGATTTGGTTCACCAAATAAATCTGGCAAAGCTTCTTCTCATGGTGCTCCTCTAGGAGAAGAGGAGATAGTTTTAGTGAGAAAAAAATTAAAGTGGCAAAATAAGCCGTTTGAAATACCAGAAAATATTTTAAAAACTTGGAGAAAAATTGGTGAAAAGGGTATTGAATTAGAACAAAAATGGCATCAAGTTTTAAACAAAAAAAATTCAAAAATTAAAACTGAATTAGAAAATATATATATAAAGTCAGATCTTAAATTTTTAGCAAATTTGGTTGAAAAGGAAAAGATAAAATATTTTGAATCAAAACCTAATATGGCTACTAGACAATGTTCATCAGCTGTTATTGAAACTATTTCATCGTTTTTGCCTCAACTAATAGGTGGTTCGGCTGATTTAAGTGGATCAAATAATACAATGACCAAAAACTCAAAAGTAATTAATTCCAAAAACTTCAACGGCAATTATATACACTATGGCGTACGAGAACATGGTATGGCTTCAATTATGAATGGCTTGGCTTTGTATAGTGGTTTAATTCCATATGGCGGGACCTTTTTAATTTTTTCAGATTATTGTAAACCTTCTATTAGGCTTTCGGCTCTTATGGGTTTAAAGGTAATATTTATTTTTTCTCATGACTCGATAGGACTCGGAGAAGATGGTCCTACACATCAACCTATTGAACAATTAAATGGTTTGAGAGCAATTCCAAATTTAAATGTTTTCCGTCCAGCAGACATTAATGAAACTCTTGAGTGTTGGGAACTTGCTTTAAAAAGTGAAAATACACCTAGCGTTATTGCTTTGTCTAGACAAAAACTCCCCTATATAAATCCTAGTTTTTCTGAAAAAAATAGATGTGAACTTGGAGCTTATACTGTCAAAATAACTTCGCACGACTACAAGGTAGTTTTAGTAGCTTCAGGTTCAGAAGTTGAACTTGCATTAAATTCTCAAAAAGCTTTAAAAGAAAATAATATTGAGTCAAAAGTAGTTTCAATGCCGTGCCAAGAACTGTTTGATAAACAGAATGATAATTTTAAAAAAGAAATTCTTGATCAGAATACTTTAATTATAACAATAGAAGCTGGCAATGTATCATCGTGGAAAAAATACTCAGGTGAAAAAGGAATTACCTTAGGATTAAACAAGTTTGGAGAGAGCGCCCCTTATAAAAAAATATATGAGCACTTTGATTTAACTGTTGAGAAAATAGTTAATACTGTCCAAAATCGTCTGAGAAGTTAATTGCTATTAAATGACTAAAATCAAATATTTTTCTGAAAATCTTAATATTCAGAGCAAAACAGTTATTCTAAGGCTTGATTTGAATGTGCCTATTAATGAAAAAAAAGTTCAAGATAAAACACGAATTTTAATAAATTTACCTTTTTTAAACGATTTAATAAAAAAAAAAAGCGAAAATAATTATTGTGAGTCATCTTGGCAGGCCGAAAGGGGTTAGGAATAGTGACTTATCTTTAGCCCCAGTATACAAATTTTTAAAAGATCAATTAAAAACAAATGTCTATTTCTTTATGGGTGATATCAATGAAGAAACAAAAGATAAATTTTCGTATCTGAAAGATGGTGAGATTATTTTATTGGAAAACATCAGATTTTTTAAGGAGGAAAATGAAAATGATGATAATTTCGCAAAAAAACTGGCATCTCTTGCAGATATTTATATAAATGATGCTTTTTCTTGTTCTCATAGAAAACAAGCATCAATCGATAAGATTACAGAACATATAAAGGATTCCTATGGGGGGCCTCTTTTAAAAAAAGAGCTTGAAGCTATAAATTCAATTTTAGAAAATAAAAAAGAGCCAGTCACTTGTATTATAGGTGGATCAAAAATTTCAACAAAAATAAACGTAATTATAAATTTAGTTAAAAATGTAAATAATATTATTATTGTTGGTGCAATGGCTAATAATTTTTTTACTTTGAATGGACTAAAAATAGGAAAGTCATTGATAGAAAAAAACTCGGAAAAGATAGTTGAAAAAATATACTTTGAGGCCAAAAAAATAGTTGTGAAATTTTAATCCCCGAAGACTGCAATGTTTCTACTAGTTTCAACGGCAATGGAAAAACAAAAAAAATTGACTCTATTAGTTCTAATGAGATAATTTTAGATATAGGGCCAAAAACAATAGATAAAATCGAAAAAGTAATAGAAGAGTCAAAAACTGTTTTATGGAACGGTCCCGCTGGATATTTTGAAAATGCAGAGTTTTCTAAAGGTACATTAGCTATAGCTAAGAAAATTTCGGAAAATACTGAAAAAAAATCTCTTATATCTGTGCTTGGTGGAGGAGATACAATTTCAGCTCTCAATAAAAGCGATAATGATTTTTCTTTTACACACTTATCAACAGCAGGTGGAGCATTTCTAGAATATCTAGAAGGAAAAGACTTGCCTGGCCTTAAGGTTTTAAAATAAATAACAATATGACTTTAGAAGAAATAGCAAAAAAAATGTGTGCCAAAGGCAAAGGCATACTAGCTGCGGATGAAAGTACCGGAACAATAGCAAAAAGATTTAAAAGTATAAGCGTCGAAAATAATGAGAAAAATAGATTAGTTTTTAGACAATCTCTATTTAGCTCGAAAGCAATGCAGACCTATATAGGTGGAGTCATACTTTTTGATGAGACTATAAAACAAAAATCTACACTTGGTCCGACCATACCTGAATTAATCGTTAAAAATAATGCTATTCCAGGAATTAAAGTTGATAAAGGAGCGAAGAGTTTAGCTGGTTCTCCTGAAGAAACTGTGACTGAAGGTCTTGACGGGTTAAGAGATAGATTAAAAGAATACTATAATTTAGGAGCAAGATTTACAAAGTGGAGAGCAGTTTATAAAATAGGAAATAAATACCCGTCATCACAATCAATAAAATCAAACGCACATGCCCTTGCAAGATATGCAGCTTTGGTACAAGAATCACAAATGGTTCCAATTGTAGAGCCAGAAGTATTGATGGACGGGTCGCATGATATAGACAAATGTTTTAAAGTGACAACTGACGTATTAAATGAATGTTATAACGAACTGTCTGTTCATAAAGTTGATTTAAAAGGTACAGTTTTAAAACCGAACATGATAGTTCCTGGAAAAGATTCTCAAAAAAAAACAAGTGCAGAAGAAATAGCAAAAAAGACACTCGATTGTCTTAAGAAAAATGTACCAAGTGAGGTTCCAGGAATTGCGTTCCTCTCAGGAGGTCAATCTGAAATTGAAGCTAGTAAGAATTTAAATGAGATAAATAAAATTAATGATACAACCTTTTTAATAACTTTTTCCTACGGTAGAGGTCTCCAAGCGAGCGCCTTGAAAGAATTTGGTAAAGACCAAAATAACATTGATAATATTCAAAAAGCTTTTAACCATAGGGCAAAAATGAATGGGTTGTCTTCGACTGGTAAATGGTCAGAAGATTTAGAAAAAGACGCTGCAGCTTAATAAAATTGAGAAGACAAGTATATTTAATATCACCAAAAAAAATTAATAAGGGCTTCTATAGTAATTTAGAAAAAGTTTTAGCCTTTAAAAATGTAAAATTTTTTCAATTAAGGCTTAAAAAGCAAAAAAGAGGAAAAATTATTGAAATTGCAAAAAAAATAAAAAAAATCACAAAAAAAAATAAAGTACGTTTTATAATTAATGATTATGCAAAAATTGCCAAAATTGTTGGAGCTGACGGATGTCATATTGGCCAATCTGATGGTTCATTAAAAAAAACTAAAAACTATCTTAAAGGAAAGATTGTAGGAATCACTTGTCATAATTCAAAACATTTAGCTAAAATTGCCATAAAAAATAAAGCTAGTTATTTGGCATTTGGTTCGTTTAACCATTCAAAACTTAAACCGAACGCTATAAAAGCTAATATAGACATTTTAAAATGGGCAAAAAAAAATACAAAAAAACCAATTGTTGCGATTGGTGGAATAAATAAGTCCAACTATAAAAAATTACTTAAATCTGGAGCAAAATATATTGCAATATCAAGTTTTATTTGGGATAACAAAAAATTAAAACCAGAATTAGCTATTAAAAAATTCAAATGAAAATTACTGCAAATGAAATAAGACCAGGGATGATTATTGAACATAAAAAAGACTATTGGAATGTTCTAAAAACACAACATGTAAAGCCTGGGAAAGGAGGTGCTTTTAATCAAGTAGAATTAAAAAGTGTAATAAAAGGAACCAAATTAAATGAGAGGTTCAGATCAAATGAAACTGTAGAAAAAGCAGAAGTTAATGAAAAAAAATTTAATTTTTTATACATTAATGGAGAGAATTGTCATTTCATGGATAATCAAAATTTCGAGCAAGTAGAATTACCGAAATCTTTAGCGGGTGAGCAATACAAATTACTTAAAGAAAATTTAGAAGTAACTATTTCATTTATGGAGGAAAGACCAATTTCCATCAGTCTTCCTAATAATATACAATGCACCATAGAAAGCACTGATGCAGCTATAAAAAATCAAACCGCTTCATCTTCTTATAAACCAGCAATTTTAGATTGTGGTATTAAGATAGATGTACCTCCATTCATCGAAACTGGAGAAAAAGTTGTAATAGATACGCGTACATTAGAATATGTGAAGAGAGTTAATTAGACTTATGAGACTTAATTCTCCCCAAATGAATATTATTACAAAGGCTTGCATGAAGGCCTCTAGGTCTTTGATTAGAGATTTTGGAGAACTTGAAAATTTACAAGTTTCAGCTAAAGGTCCTGGTGATTTCGTTTCGTCTGCTGATAAAAGAACTGAGCGATTAATTGTTGATGAACTTTTAAAAGCACATCCTGAGTATGGAATCATAACTGAGGAAACTGGAATACATAATAAATCTAACAGAGAAAATCGATGGATAATAGACCCAATCGATGGAACCATGAATTTTTTAAATGGTGTACCACAATTTGCAATATCCATAGGATACGAAGAAAAAGGTGAAATTATATGTGGAGTTATTTTTGATCCAATTAAAAATGAAATGTTTTATGCTGAAAAAGGAAATGGAGCATATTTGAATAATTCTAGAATAAGAGTTTCAAATAAAAAAAAACTTAAAGATGCCTTAATAGTTACTGGAGGGCCAAAATCTTCCAGTAAAATAAAAGAAAAAATTTTTACAGAGTTTGTTAAGGTTTCTAAAAAAATAGATATTCCTGTAAGAAAATTTGGTAGCGCGGCATTGGATTTGGCTTATGTTGCTTCTGGCAGATTTGATGGTTGTTGGCAAAGAGAATTAAATTATTGGGATATAGCTGCAGGTATAGTTATTTTGAAAGAAGCAGGAGGATTTATTAATTTTTTTGATGAAGATGATAAAGTACCATTAAAAAAGAACATTTTAGCTTCAAATTCAAATATTCATGATGAATTGAGAGACTTAATATTAAAAAAAAATATTGAGTAAAAAGCTTTAATAATATATTACTCGCTTCATGAAAAAAAAAATACACCCTGACTATCATAAAATTAAAGTCGTTATGACAGATGGTAGCGAATTTGAAACTAAATCTACTTGGGGAAAGGAAAATGATGTTCTTAAATTAGATATTGATCCTAAGTCTCATTTTGCTTGGACAGGTGGTGCACAAAAAGTTTTAGATAAGGGAAGAGTGAGCAAATATAATAAAAAATTTAGTAATTTGAGAAAAAAAAAATAATTTATGTCTGAAGCACCCTTCATGCCAAAAGCTACTGCTGTTTGGTTAGTTGAAAATACAACATTAACTTTTAAACAAATAGCAGAGTTTTGCAATTTACACGAGCTTGAAGTTAAAGGGATCGCTGATGGGGACGTAGCAAAAGGTATCAAAGCATACAACCCTATTTTAGCTGGTCAATTATCAAGAGAAGAAATAGAGAAGTGCTCAGAAGATACGGAGAGAAAATTAAAAATTATAAAGAAAGTTGATGAAGTAAATATAAAAGAAAGAAAAAAACCTAAATACACTCCGTTATCAAAACGTCAAGATAGACCAGACGCAATTTTATGGCTTTGTAAAAACGCCTCTGAATTATCTGATGGACAAATTTCAAAATTGGTAGGAAGTACCAAGGGAACTGTGTCTTTAATTAGAAAAAGAAGTTATTGGAATTTTTCAAATCTTAAAGCAAGAGATCCTGTAATTTTAGCTTTGTGCTCTCAAGAGGCTTTTCAAAAAAGCCTTGAAAAGGCTAAACGAAGAGTTGAAAGAGAGAAAAAAGCTAAGTTGAAAGAAGAGAAAAAAGCTCAAGAAGTTTCGGTATAGACAAGTAATTAATCAGATGATAACAAACGTAAAATTAACAGGAGGTTTTTATTAAAATAGACGTCAAAGACAATAATGTTGAGCAAGCTATAAGGATTCTAAAAAGAAAGCTTCAAAAAGAAGGTTTTTTTAAAGTGATGAAGATGAAAAGTACTTACGAAAAACCATCAGAAAGAAAAAAAAGAGTTCAAACAGAAAACTTGAAAAGAATTAAAAAACTTCAAAAATTAAAAAACAGATATTAATTAAAATGAGAGGAAATATAATGCCATCAGGAAAAGTAAAATGGTTTAATTCAAAAAAAGGTTATGGTTTTATAACTGAAGACGAATCAAACAAAGATATTTTTTTGCATGTTTCAGCTTTAGAAGACTCTAAATTAAGAGTTCTAAAAGAAGAGCAAAAGATTAAATTCGATATTAAAGAAGAGAAAAATAAACTCCAAGCAATAAATATTAAAAAACTTTAATTTATCGCGGGGTGGAGCAGTCTGGTAGCTCGTCAGGCTCATAACCTGAAGGTCGTAGGTTCAAATCCTACCCCCGCAACCAATTAAGCTATACTTCCTTATTTAAATTTTAAATTTAGATTTCCTGCTGTCATTAAGAAATCCTTTTACTGTGTCTAATGTCAAAGCTTTATAGCTTTTTCCAAATGTATTTATTAAATTAATTACTTTAGGTGGCATAGTTATAATATTGCATTTTAATTGTTTGGCCTGAATATAGTTATAAGCTTCCCTAGTGCTAGCCCAAAGAATTTCAATATTTTTGTATTTTTTAACAGTTCTTATACTTCTCTTAAAAACTGGCAAAGGATCCTTGCCTTTGTCCGACATTCTTCCTGCAAAAATTGATATAATTGATTTAGTTTTTTTATTTAAACATTTAAGTATTTTGTTCACTTGATCAGAAGTATAAACAGCCGTAATATTTAATTTTATACCTTCATTACTTAGCTTTCTAATAACCGATCCCATAAATACCCCTTTAGAATTTACCACTGGAATTTTAACGTAAACGTTTTTTCCCCATTTATTAATTTTATAAGCTTGTTTTAACATTTCTGAGGAATTGTCAGCAAAAACTTCGAAAGAAATAGGTTTTTTTTTGCATACTTTTAAAATTTTGAGCGAGTAATTTTTGTAGTTTTTCGCTCCAGCGATCCTCATTAAACTAGGGTTAGTTGTAAATCCATCTACAAAGCTTTTATTATTCAAAGCTTTTATGATCTCGTAGTCTGCGCTATCACAAAATATTTTTGTCTTCATTAATCTAAATTTTTTACAATATCTTCAGTCATTTTTTTGGCATCAGCAAATAACATTAATGTGTTATCCCTATAAAATAATTCATTGTCAATTCCAGCGTAACCAGGTGATAAACTTCTTTTAACAAATAAAACTGATTTACATTTTTCTACATCAAGGACCGGCATTCCAAAAATTGGACTTTTAGGATCTGTTTTAGCTATAGGATTTGTAACATCATTAGCTCCTATAACAAAAGCGACATCCGCATTAGCAAAATCGTTATTTATATCCTCTAATTCAAAAACTTCATCGTAAGGTACGTTGGCCTCTGCTAATAACACATTCATATGGCCAGGCATTCTTCCTGCAACTGGGTGAATTGCGTAAGTAACTTTGATCTCACTTTTTTTTAATTTATCTACCATTTCTCTTAAAGCGTGTTGAGCTTGGGCTACAGCCATACCGTATCCCGGAACAATTATAACTGAGGAAGCATTTTTCATTAAAAAGGCAGCATCTTCAGCATTACCACTCTTTACAGGTTTTTGGTCCTTAGTTTCTTTAGCATCAGTCGTCGAGCTATCTGCTCCGAAACCTCCAAGTATTACGCTGAAAAATGACCTATTCATCGCTTTACACATTATATATGAAAGTATAGCACCAGATGATCCAACTAAAGCACCGGTAATTATCAAAGCAGTATTTTCTAGAGTAAAACCTATCCCTGCTGCTGCCCAACCAGAGTAAGAATTTAGCATTGAAATGACAACTGGCATATCAGCTCCGCCGATTGGAATAATCAAAAGTATTCCTATTAAAAAAGAAATCGTTATGACAGTCCAAAAAATATTTGATGATTGAGACTGGCATAAATAAAAAATTAAAACGAAAATTCCAATTCCCAAAGTAAGATTTAAATAATGTTGACCGAAAAAAGTAATTGGTGCGCCAGACATTATCCCTCTTAATTTTAAAAAAGCGATAATTGAACCTGAAAAAGTAATAGCACCTACCGCAGCACCGATAGACATTTCGATTAAACTAGCTAATTTAATATTACCAGTACTTCCTAGATTAAATACCTCGGGATTTAAAAAGGCAGCAATTGCAACAAATACTGCTGCTAGACCAACTAAACTATGAAAACCAGCAACTAATTCGGGCATCGCAGTCATTGGTATTTTAAACGCAATGAATGAACCAATTACTCCTCCTATCAGTAAAAAAATAAATACATAAATCAAAGAAGTTGAAAAATTTCCAATAGATAAAAACGTGACTAAAATAGCTATAACCATTCCTGCAATTCCGAAATAATTACCTTGTCTAGAAGTGTCAGGTGAAGATAAACCTCTTAAAGCTAGTATAAACAATATACCTGAAATCAAATAAAAAATTGCTGAAAGATTTGGTGAAATCATTACTTTTTACCTTTCTTTTTTTTATACATTTGCAGCATTCTTTGTGTGACTAGAAATCCCCCAAATATATTAATTGCCGCTAAAATAATTGCTGCATATCCAAAAATACTTGAGGAGCTAAAAATATTTTCTGAAGAACTTGCCAATGCCGCTATTATTGCGCCAACAATAATTACTGAAGAAATAGCATTTGTAACTGACATAAGCGGAGTATGTAAAGATGGTGTCACGCTCCAAACTACATAATACCCAATAAAAATAGATAAAATAAATATACTAAGTCTAAAAATAAAAGGATCTATTTCCATTATTTGCCTTCCCTTATAAGTGTTTTACTAATAATTTCATCTTCCATATTTATGTTAAAATCTTTTTTTTCTTTACTATATAAATTTCTTATAAAACTAAATAAATTTTTTGCATATAAACTAGATGCTGTTAACGGAAGTCTATTCATCAAACTCTTCACCCCTATAACTTTTACTCCGTTTATATTATTTATTTTTCCTATTTCAGAGTGGGCAGAATTACCACCTTGTTCAGCAGCTAAATCATAAATAATTGACCCTGGCTTCATCAATTTTACAAGTTCTTCATTTAATATTCTTGGGGCAGGTTTTCCTGGAATTAAGGCAGTACAAATTACTATGTCATTCTTTTTTAAAGCTTCTCGCATCATTTCAGTTTGTTTTTTTTTATAATCTTCACTAGCTTCTTTTGCGTACCCCCCAGAAGTTTCCATATCTTCTTTTTGTTCAACCGACAAAAACTTTCCTCCGAGACTTTCGACTTGTTCTTTTGATGCAATTCTCACATCTGTTGCTGAGACTATTGCTCCAAGTCTTTTAGCAGTTGCAATTGCTTGTAAACCAGCTACACCAGCACCTATTACCAAAACTTTTGCAGCCGGAACTGTACCCGCAGCTGTCATCATCATTGGAATAGCTTTTTCAAATTCATAAATTGACTCGATTACAGCTCTATACCCGGCTAAATTAGATTGTGAAGATAAAACATCCATTGACTGCGCTCTTGTAATTCGAGGTAAAGATTCTAAATTAAAAATGTTTATCTTTTTTTTTAATATTTCGTTGATTTTTTTTTCGTTTTTGGATGGATTAAACATTCCAACTATTATTGATTTTTCTTTAAGATCACTAATTTCTGGCTCAGAGGGACAATTAACCTTAATTAATAAATTACATGAACTTGAGACTTCAGTAGAGGAATTCTTAATTTCTACTCCAGCATCTTCAAAATCTTTATCAGTTATACCAATGTGATCTGCATAATTTTTTTCAATAACAACTCTCAGTCCTAATCCAATAATACTTTTAGCGGTTTCTGGTGTTAAGGCTACCCTTTTCTCTATTGTCAAGTCTTCTTTGGTTGAACCAACTATCATTTAATGTCCGTTATTTTTTTATAGCAAAGTCAGAGCTAAAATTATTAAAATTGCGATAACTGCAATGGTTCCCCATAACACGAATTTGGTAAAACCATTATATACTTTTTTAAAATCGTTATCGCTCATTCTTAACCTTGGCGAGCTTTGAATCTAGGATTCTTTTTATTTATTACGTAAAGCTTTCCTCTACGTTTTACCAACTTAGAATTAAGGTCTCTTTTTTTTAAAGATTTTAACGAGCTAGCTATTTTCATAATTTAAAAAGCCTGGCAACGTCCTACTCTCCCATATCTTAAGACAAAGTACCATCGGCGCTGAAGGACTTAACTTCCGAGTTCGGAATGGGATCGGGTGT
>MDTG01086188.1_pt1 | contig 29286 bp, 27 predicted proteins | sample 811421 | NCBI WGS metagenome assembly MDTG01 (sample SAMN05326645, study PRJNA326480) | marine metagenome | isolation source: seawater | place: Pacific Ocean: South East | collected 2011 | reverse complement strand
TGCTCTAGCAATTGTAGCCTTATCGTTAATGGCTGTAACCTCAAGTATTGTGCAAATGATTGATTCAGCTAATATTATGAGAGATAGAACATACGCTACCTGGATTGCGCAAAATATAATTACAGAATATCGACTTGCCCTTTTAACACCAGAAGTTGGCGACTCTAATGGTGAAGTTTTATTTATGAACAGAGATTGGAGTTGGCGTGCTGTTGTTGAAAATTCTGGTGTTAATAATTTATATCGAATCAATGTTGAGGTATCTCTTGAAGGTAATGATAATAACATTAGGACAATAACTGGATTTATTGGTCAACCTAGTGTCCCGGGGTTAGCCAATCGTACATGGAACAATCAATATTTAGTAGATTCTATTGACGGAGTTAAAGAGTGAAACAATATGGATTAAGGGGTTTCACTCTAATAGAAGTATTGGTTGCTCTTGTAGTTTTCGGTATTTTAACAATTTTAACTTACTCAACTATGGGGCAAACATTTTCTAATGCAGATTACATAAGCGGCCGTATGGATCGCTTACAAAAAATTCAAAGAACTATTAGATATTTAACAAATGATTTATCAAGTGCCGCTCCAAGACCTGTTAGAAGTGAAATTGGAGATAGTTATATGCCATCAATGATGGTTTCTTCGGCTAATAACTTTGCTCTGGCAGTTACCCATGGTGGTTGGAGTAATCCTGCAGGTTTACCCAGAAGTACATTACAAAGAAGTGTTTACCTGCTTCAAGAAAATAAATTATTTCGTATTTATTACAACGTGTTAGATACCACATTTTCAAATAATGGTATTTCAACAGAAATTTTAGATGATGTATTGAGTCTTGAGATCAACCTTTATGATGATGATGGTCAAATCACCAATGAATGGCCGCCACTAAATATAGAAGGATCAATGAATTTATCAGTAAGACCGAGGGCAGCTGAAATTATCCTAACACTTGATGGTGAAGGTGAAATACGACGGATCATTGAGATAACATCATGACGAAGCGAAAAAATCATGGTGTAGCACTAGTTACTGCGATGTTGATTACTGCATTAACAGGATCTCTTGCAGCTGGATTAACTTGGAATAATTCTCTTGATATTCGGCGTACAATGACACTGATGTTTCATGAGCAAGGCATCCAAATTGCATTAGGTGCTGAGTCATGGGCACAAGATATTCTTAGAAATGACTCAATAAATAGTCAGATAGATCATTTAAGTGAACTTTGGGCAAGTGATTTACCAGTTTTACCCATCGATAATACTTCAGTACAAGGAGCTATCAGTGGAAAAATTGAAGACTTGAATGGTAAATTTAATGTAAATAATCTAATTAATATTGACGGACAAGTTGACCTTGATATGTTGAAACAATTTGAACGGTTATTACAAATACTTGATATAGACAAAAAATTTGCTGGATTAACTTTAGATTGGATAGATGCAGACCAAATTGCAAGCCTACCTTATGGCACAGAAGATTTTGTATATACCAACTTAAATCCGCCGTATCGGACATTCAACAAACCGTTAATAAATGTAACAGAGTTATCATCTCTTGAGGGCATGGATAAATACAGTTTTAAAAGACTTTTGCCGCATATAACAGCTCTTCCTGGAAAAACTAATATTAATGTCAATACTGCAACACCCGCTGTATTAAGGTCTCTGAGTATAAATATTGACGAAAATGCTGTAGAAAGGTTGCTTGCATTAAGAAAAGAATCGGGCATACCAGATTTAGCTTCAACATTTGATACGCTTATTGAAAATAAAGCGATTCTTGATAACTTAACGCAAAAAAGTACATATTTTCAATTGAAGGCTGTTGTTCAGATAGATAACGTAGTGGTAAATTATTTTAGCTTAATAATGCGCTTACCTAATGGTGGACCCGTAACGACCATACTTCGCAGTTTTGGAACTATTTAAATATGTCTGAATTTATTGTTATTCGCATTCATCAAGACTTATCCGCAGAGTGGGTTGCAGTCAAAAACGGTACTCTATTGAGCTCACCTGTAACTGGAAGCTTAATTGATGCATCAAAAGAAGCTGTTAACAGAACAGTAATTGTATTAGTTCCATCAAAAGATGTGCTGCTATCAAATATAAAAGTTCCTGCAAGATCAGTCACAAAAATACAAAATGCACTTCCTTTTGCTTTAGAAGAATATCTCGCAGAAGACATTGAGAATTTACATTTTGCAATTGGTAAAAGATTAAATGATTCTTCTGTAGATGTTGCTGTTGTATCAAATGAGAAAATGTCATATTGGACAGCAGCATTGGATGATGCTGGAATCAATCCAACAATTATTTCTTCTGAAAATCAAGGGCTCTTAAAAATACCGGGCACAATGTCAATGCTTATTGAAAATGAAACCATCATGTTTAATGATGGTGATAAAATTGAATTTGCAACTCAAAATATAGGCCCTACTGATGTTATTGAATTGTCTGGAAAGCTGGATAAAAGAGATGATAATTCTGAAGAAGCTTCAAAGCATTTATTTGTCTTTTGCTCGTCAGAAAAGAGTAAATCTTATTCAAATGAATGGCTGGCTCTGCAAAATGAATTAAGCAGCGTTGATGTAAATATTCTGCCAGATGCCGCGATATCTAAGTTAGCAGTTACAATTGCTTCAGGACATGGCATTAATTTGCTTCAAGGGAGTTATGGCAAAAAAACTGAGTACAATGAATTATTCAAGCCGTGGAAGACTGCCATCTCATTATTTTTTGCGCTTCTTATAATTATTTTTGCATCAAAGACATCATCTTTATTTGATATGATCAAATATGAGCAGAAATTAAAATCCCAGTTTATAAGTGAATACCAACAAATCAGACCGTATGATTTAAGAGAAATTCTTGATCCAATAGCTACTGTTAGATCTCTCAAATCTAGCATGAATACATCTGATGCACCGCAAATGTTTTTACCTAGTTTATATAAACTGAGTACGGCAGTTGCAGAACATTCTGACGTAAAAATTAAAGCAATTAGCTACAGGTCGGGAGTAATTAATTTAAGATTAACTGCACCAGATGTTACAACGCTTGATAAAATTCAGAAAAATATTACTTCATCTGGAAAATTCAAAGCTTCTATTCAGTCTACAGATCAAGTTGAGGATATGATTAATAGTCGTATGCAAATTAAGAGTAGTGAATTATGAGGAATTGGATTAATACTCTTGATAACAGAGAAAAGAAATTCATTTTAGGTGGATTAATTTTTACTCTAATATTCCTGGTATATGTTTTTTTATGGTTTCCTTTTGCAAAAAAATACAACGAGCTAGATGCAAATATTTCAGCACTTAAAGAATCAATTTCAGAACTGCAACCAATTTTAATAATGAAAAATAATGGAAATTTAGCTGAAAAAGAACTTGCAATTAACAGTCAACAATCGCCCATAATAATAATTGATCAAACTTTAAGAGAGCGTGGATTAAATCAATATCGTAAAAGAAGTCAGCCATCTGGCGATAATGAGATTAGAGTTGAATTTGAAAACGTTTCATTTGATGGGTTGATCATCTGGCTGGGAGATTTAGATAACCAATATGGTATGAATGTCCAAAATGGAAGTTTTTCTGTTGGCTCAAAAACTGCGCCAGGTAAGATAAATGCATCAATAACATTGGAACGTGCTCCTTGATCTTATTAAAAAGAAATCTACTAATTATTGGAATATTAACCTTAATACTCAACCTACTTATAACTTTTCCAGCTAAAGTAGCGTTTAATTTTCTAGATACAACAGATGTTTACTTTAACGAAATTGAGGGCTCCCTGTGGAAAGGATCTGCAAAGAATATTTCATATGGAAAATTTTATTTAAATGAAATGCATTGGGATATTAACGTAATAGAGATATTTAAAGGCGCCCTTTCCTACAATATTAAAGCCAAACCACAATCAGGTTCTTTTAAAGCAAAATTTAATTTCAAATTTAATGGAACAATGTTTATTTCAAAATTAGCTTCATCATTGCCATTAAGCATATTCTCTAGCGTAACTGGCATTCCAGGTTTAAAAGGAAGAGTAATCTTAAATTTTGATCAATTAAAAATTCTAGATGGTGTGCCATTTACTGCAGATGGAAAAATAAATATAACAGATTTAGTGATTCCACTAGTTGGTAGTGATCAACTTGGTAATTATGAATTGAGTTTCATTACGCAAGAAAAAAATGTTTTAGCTAAAATTAATGATACAGAAGGAATAGTTAATTTTAATGGAACATTAAAAATAGAGAACAACAGATCTTTTGAGATTTTGGGTATGATTTCCCCAAAACCAGAAACACCAACCTTTATACGCCAACAACTATTATTTCTTCCAGCAGCAAACAAGCAAGGTCAACAAGAACTCAGGTTAGAGGGAATCCTTTAACATCAATCTCTATAAATTCTCCAAGCAAAGGAAAATAAAGCCCGCATTTTACAGTTTTACCAGACCAATTTGAATATATTGAAGCATATCGTTTAAGCTGTGGAAGATATCTTTTGCATTCTGCCTGTATAAAGCCACAAAGGTCACTGCCTTCATGAGAGCTTGTTTTGTAATCTATAATCCAATGATTATCTTCATTATCAATTCTAATGCGGTCAATGATAATAGATTCAATCTTGCCATCTATTGAGCCGCTTAATGATAATTCAGTATATCCTTTTCCATTCAAGATCCATTGCCCTTTCTTATCATTTACCATAAGTCTTAAGGCACTTAGCACACGACTGGTAATAATTTTTGCATTTGAATCTTTTATATTCAGCTCATTCAGCCAACGCTTAGTTAAACTATAAATTTTTTTATCTTTTAATAATTCATCAGAAAAATATTTTTTTTCTACTATAATCTGCAGCCAACGATGAATTAATATACCAGCTATACGAGCGTTATCTCCAACCCAGTAATATTTATTCCCTTTTTCTATATCTGTTTCTTTTTTTAACTTATCAATTTCTGATAAAGGTTGAATGTTTTTTAATTTCCATGGAGATTTAAAACGCTTTAGCATCGGTGTTGTCCATTTAGCTTGTTCATCCCACTCATCGTTAAATTGAATGTTTTTATATTGCGCTTTGAAATCATCCTTAACTGAAGGCCAGAGTAAATTTAATAAACTATCAGTTCTTGCGGGTTTTACTTCATCTTTGTTCTTATTAATTAGAGTATTACCCATTATATGAAGTGATTTTTTAGCACGAGTACATGCTACATATAACAACCGTGCCTGTTCATTATGAGCTTTTTCGTTTTTTGTAATTTCAATAAAGTTATGAATTGGATCATTATTTATTTCCACCCTTGAACTAACAGGACTAATTATCTTTTTTTCTACCCCATCATGGGATGGGATGTCTAACCATGCTAAAACTTGTTTTTTATCTTTACCAGATTGTCGGCCAAGGCCATATAATAAAACATGATCAAATTGCAAACCTTTAGCGCGATGCATGGTCATGATTTGCAGTCTTGAAGCTTCGTCACTAGAGACTCTTTCAAGATCTAAAATTGATTCAAGTTCGCCAATGTCATAAAGTGTTCCTGCATATTCTTGTGATGAAAGAATATCAAAATAACGATAGATATTTTCTATAGCAGACTTGTCTGGCAAAGTGCCGGGCCCACCAATTAAAAACCAAACACGTTCAATCAAGTCACGTAAACTTTGAGTGCGTCGGGGTAAAACCAATAATTTTAAACACTTCATTACCCGAGCAATTGATTCTTGGCCCTCGGAAGACAAAGACTTAAGTCTGTTTTTATCCTGCAAAAGCTCCCAAACAGTTTTTTTATTTTCGTTTAAAACTAAAGCATGTAAATCACACCAATTCAATCCTACCCATGGCGCTCTGAGTAAGCTTAACCATGACAATCTATCCCCCTGGTGTACTGCCGCCCGAGTTAATGAGAGTAAATCTATAATTTCTGGTAAATCAGTTAGCTTATCAATTTCTATTGCTTTGTAAGGTATGTTTGCCAATCTTAATTTAGCAAGCAAATGTGGTAACTGTGTTCTTCCTCTCACAAGTACTGCTACTTGATCATCAGGATTTTCGTTTAGAATTTTTTCAATTAAATTACATCCTTTTTCAGCTTCAGCATTTTTCTTTGCACCAAAAATAGCATGTATTCTGCATTCACCTTTTCCAGCATATTTTTCTAAAGGTACTGACTTTTCGTAGGAAATGGCTCCCTTCATAGGGTCATCTTTTGATGAAAATGTATTTGGAAAAACTTTATTAAACCAATTTACCAAATTTGCACCAGATCTAAAATTTTGTCTAAGCAATATAGTATTTAACTCTATATCAGCAAAGCCATATTTTTGAATTAGCAAGAATTGACCGACTTCTGCATTGCGAAATCGATATATTGATTGCATTGGATCACCCACAAAAAATAGAGTACGGCCATCCCCCTTTTCCCAACCCGCTGTAATCTTTTCTAAAATCTTACATTGAGAAATAGAAGTATCTTGCATTTCATCAATCAAAAGATGTTTTATTTGATAATCCAGAAATAGAGCAATATCGCTGGGGCTTTCGACATCTCCTAATACTTTTGCAGAATTGATTGCGATATCAATATAATCAGTAACACTTTGTTCGTGAAATAGTCGATTCAGCTCAGAAACAGCAAGTGGTAATAGTCGAAAAAGAGCAAGAAGTATTTGCCATTGATCATTAGTATATTGCGTTGGTGGCAGAGACGAGACTCTGTATAAAAGATTTTCAAGTAATTTATTAGACGCCATCTTATCAAGCATTTCACGCATTTCTTCTTTCTTTTTCTTATTATCTTTTGGGAAACCATGACGCTTATCTACAGTTTTTCGAAAAATGCCATTTTGTGTCAAAAGAATATTCGCTATTCCTCGCCAAATTGAAATGTATTGAGTTTTTGGAGGTGGTAATTTTGTAATACTTGAAAGGTTTGAAATTAAATTCTCATTATCTTTTAAGCCCAGCATGTTAGTACCAGCGAAAGACAATAATTCTATTAAACCACTATAATTATTTAACGATAATTGTTTTTTTGTTTCATTCAAATGATCTACACAAACTTCTTTTAGATTTCTTTCAAGTGTTTTTCTTATAGTTAATGATTCTTCTGATGATAAGAGGCCAGCTCCAATAAAGGGTAGCCACTGATCACGCGTTTCAAGCATTTGTATTAGGTAGCGAGTATAAAGCTGCGTGTTATTATCAACATGCATCAAAATATTTGATGTTGCTATTTGAAACACACCTTTTTCAGAAAGCCAATCTAATGTTGATAAAGCCGCAGATTTATATATTTTTTTTAATTCTGCTCCTGTAACTATATTTGAAAAATCTTTTGATGAAGTTAGTGGAGAAATACTTGATATAGAAACATTTAATGAATCAAGAGTTTGTATTCGCATGCGCTTTGGATTTTCAATTAAGTTCCAATTTAATGCTGAACTCTTATTTAATACAGATCCAGCCAATTCATAGGTTTTTAATTCATGTAGTTCAGATGGTTTATCTTTAATCCTATTTGCTTGAAGTGCTTTTAAAACGCGTAATTGAATTTCAGCAGCCGCTTTTTTAGTAAATGTAATTGCAATAATTTCTTCAGGATTATTAACCGTTGAAAGAAGTGCTAAATACCTCTGAATTAATAACTCTGTTTTGCCAGAGCCAGCAGGTGCTTGCACAATGAAAGAGCGTGAGACATCTAGGGCAGAGATGCGTGCCTGTGAATCTGCTTCCAAGAAGGACTTAGGATTGGTCACGCTGCAGTTCCGTGAAACGTGTAAGCAAATTTAATTGCCGTGCCTTCTTGAAATTTTGATCAAGGTTGATGCGAACATCACCTGCAGACAAATTTTCTAAAATAGCATGAATCTCTAATCTTATTTTTTCTAGTAAATTAGGCCAAGTAATTGTATTTTCATAATTAACACCAGCTCCATCAAAACTAATCTCGCGACTATCAATATTCACAAAAGTCAGAGAAGAGACTGACTTATCTGATGACATTGCATATAAAAATAATTGAAGATCTTCTGCAATATTTTTCTTATTTAATAAACGTTTTTTTGAGCCGGTTTTATAGTCAATAATCTCAATAGTACCATCAGAAAAAGTATCAATTCGATCAAACCTTAGTGATAACCTAATATTTCTAAACACAAATTCAAGACGTCCTTCTACAGAAGAAATATTTAAAAAAGGTCTATTAGAATCAATCTTTATTAATTTATAAAAAATAGCTTCAACTCGTCGCCTTTCAATTTTTAATAATTTTATTAATACATTATCAGCATTGTCCTCGTGTTCAATAAAAGCAAAATTAATAGCTTTTAAAATTCTACTTTGGAGTGCATTGCCGCTCCAAGATCTTATAGATTCTCGTGAAGGTAAATCAATGTATAATTTATATAATGCTTGATGAATAATGCTTCCTCGCATTGAAGCTGGCAGCCCAACTACTTGTGGGTAAATAATATTTATTCCTAATCGACCAAATAAAAAAGCTGAAATAGGATCTTCATGCTGTTGTTGAATAGTTTTTGCACCGCCTATTATTTGCTCACCTTCTAACACAGCTGGAACTGGGTCATTAACCTCTTCTAAATTATTAATCTTTAATAGACTTACAGCATGTAAGCATGGAGCTTCCAAATCATTTTGATCTTTGTGTCTTGACTGTTCTAGTAAAAAACTAGCGGTTTGATCTGAATCATCAATATTAGTTGAATAGCTAACCACTGTTGAAACACTCGATGCAATTAGATTATTAAGAAGTAAGCTTGCATGTTGCAATATTTCATTTGAATTGCAATCTGGCATATTATTTTTATCTTGAAGCTTTTTTGAGATTAAATATGGACGTGCCCTTGATGGGGGCCAATTATTTGAAGTTACGTCAGCTATCCAGAGAGCATCAAATTCTGCACCAGATGCATCTAAAGGTCCGAGCAACTCTATAATTGCATCTTTAGTTTCTGGCTGAAATAAAGCATTAAATGTCATTTTTTCCAAATATGAGATTGCATGATTCGGAGTCATCTTTTTGCTTATAATTCCGAGCTGTGAAAATTCATCTAATAATTCATACCATCTATTTATCAATTGGAAATCAGGGCTGTCGAGTGACCTTTCACCTGGCCAATTAAATTGATCAATTACTTCCTTTATGACCAATGCCCATTCTGAAAAAGATGCAAAATCAGGCAAGCTTTGTCTTGAGCTATTGAATTTTATTAATATTGATATCCAAGATTCTACGTCCTGTTCATTGTCTTTTGATTGAAATTCATTAATGAACATTTGAGGTGACCACTGACGATCAGGAATTTGTCTTAATCGAAGCTCAAGCCTAACTCTTCCTGATATATTCTCTACGCCCAATAAAGGTGAGCGCAGTAAAGCTCCTACCTCCATTGAAGATAAATCTTGCACTAGCCATCGAATAAGTAAATTTAAGATTGCTATTGATGGATAATCTGATAATTGACGTCCATATGAGACGTTAAGTGCCTTTTTAAGAGATATATGGCTATACTGCCATCCAGGAGTTAAACCTTCACGAACACTTCTTGTTATTAGATCTGTATTTTTGTCTAAGTCAGAAACTACAATACCGATACGCGAGCTGGGGTTAGCCGCATATTTTTTTCGAGCCCAAGCGCCTGCCGCCCGTAATTCAGCGCTAAAATTCTCATAAGATTTCAATGTATATTCTGTATTAAATTCAAAAGCTGGAATTATTCTTACTTCATGACCCTTAACTTTTAGCAAATCTTGAGTAGCTTTTATAATGGGTCGCTCTCTGATAAAACCAACAAAAGTATGACTACCAGAAAGCTTAATGATATCTTTTTCAATGTATTCTAAGATTACAGCTGGTAAACCCGCATCATCTATCAAGTTTTTTCTTTCAAGCATGGAAGTATAACGGCTAGCAAATTGTGCAAATAATCTTTGGTCTTTATTTTGTACTGTCTTTACAATGTCAGCGATTGAAATTTTCCAATCAGAAGTTATCTGCCATGTATTAAGGCATAAAATAGCTAAATTACTTTTTAAAACCGCCGAATTATCTATTTCTTTTCGAAGAATTGTTTCCCATAGTAATAAGCTTTGATTTTTATTAATGTAGGTAGGAAAATTTTCTTGGTCAAAAACTTTTGTTGTAAGAAATATCAACCAATCTTGCCAAGAAAGTATAGTTGGTGTTCGCCATGAGTCTTTTGTGGAGGACCTTTTTTTCTCAATAAACTCTTTTCTTAGCAACCGAGCAAGATGTCGATTAGCTGTGATTATTGATCCAGAATTATCTTTAGTATCAAGAATCCAGTCGTACATTGATTAAATATGTTGCTTCAAACAATCTTCAATACGATCGAAAACAATATCAATAGTATTTGAATCTGGTAATGTTGTTATACGAAAATGATTATTATAAGGAGTATTAAAACTACTTCCTGGTGCAATTAGTACATGGTAATTTTCAAGCAATTCACATGCAAATGTGTGGTCATCAAGTTTGTTATCGAAGCGTTCATTTAGTCGTAAGAAGGCATACATCGCACCCATAGGGCGCTCTAAATGTAAATAACTACTCTCTGAAGCGCGATTTATGACTGCTTTTCTTGATTGATACAACCTTCCTTCTGGTCCGACTAAATCTTTAATGCTCTGGATTCCGCCTAGAGCAGTCTGAACAGCCCACTGACCCGGAACATTACTACAAAGTCGCAAAGCGGATAATTTGGTCATACCATTTTGATATTGAATGGCCCTATCGATGTCACCACTAAAGACTACCCAACCGACTCTGTACCCACAAGCACGGTATATTTTTGATAATCCCGAAAAAGTTAAACAAACACAATCTGTAGCAATTGATGCCATTGGTATGAATTGTGCATCATCGTAGGTCATCTGATCATAAATTTCATCAGAGAGCAGCACCAAATTGTGGCGCTTAGCAATATCAGCTATTGACTTTAATGTATTACGATCGTAGACAGCACCGCTTGGATTATTTGGATTTATTACAACAATCGCTCTAGTTTTAGAGGTAATCTTGTTTTCTATATCCTCTAAATCAGGCAGAAAATTATTATCTGCAGAACAATTATAAAAAATTGATCTACCTCCGTTCAAGGCTGTTGCTGCGCTCCATAATGGATAATCGGGGCTAGGTATCAATATTTCATCGCCAGAATTTAATAACGCTCGTAATGACATATCGATTAATTCACTTACTCCGTTACCAATAAAAACTTCTTCGACCGTAATGTCTGAAATACCACGACCCTGTTGTTGCATGACAATTGCCTCACGAGCAGGAAAAATACCTTTACGATCACAGTAAGGTTCTGCTTGATCAAGATTTTCAATCATTGCGAGTCGCATAGATTCTGGTGTACGAAACCCAAAAAGACCGGGATTGCCTATATTTAAAGAAATGATTTCATATCCTTGCTTTTCTAGCTCTAAAGCATGGTTTGCAATACTTCCTCTAATTTCATAACGAACTTCACTCAAGATCTTACTGGTATTGATTAGTGGACTAATCACTTTAAATAACCCCTGATTTTTTCAAAGAATTAACTTTGCTGTCTGAATAGCCTAACCATTCGTTAAGAATTTTATCTGTGTGCTCCCCTAAAAGAGGAGGAGCTAATTTATATTCTACTGGTGTATGTTCAAAACAAACCGGATTTGATACAAGTGGAATTTCATAACCGGATGTACTCTTTATGTGTTTAACAAGATTCTTCTCTACTGCATATTCATTTGTCAAAACTTCTTTTATATCATTAACAGGACCTGCCGGTACCTTACATTCAAGAAGCTTTGCTAACCAATTTTTAGCGCTATCATTTAGAAACCTCTTTTGAAGTATTTCAATTAAAATATTTCGATTTTTTATTCGTTTGCTCATAGTAAAGAAACGATCATCTTTCTTTAGATAATCCAGACCTAGAGCATCGCAACATTTTTTAAATTGAGCGTCATTTCCTACTGCAAGCATTAAATCTCCATTAGATGTAGAAAATACTTGATATGGAACTAAATTTGGGTGGGCTGTTCCCATTCTTTTTGGCGAAATCTTGTTTAATAAATAATTCATATTTTGATTGGCTAGCCATGCAACCTGGGTATCATAAAGAGGTACATCAATGTATTGCCCTTTTCCTGTATTAGTTCGCGAATTTAAAGCTGCAAGAATTGCAGTTACTGCATACATACCGGCCATAATATCACTAATTGCAACACCAACCTTTTGAGGGCCGCCGGCTCCCCCTTCTGAGGGGCCAGTGACGCTCATTAAGCCAGCAGATGCTTGAATCATAGCGTCATATCCAGGTTGATCCGCCCTTGAGCCAGTTTGGCCATATGCAGATATAGAACAAAAAATTAATTTTGGATTTATTTTCAATAAATCGTCTGAGCTTAATCCATAGCGAGAAAGTGTTCCAACTTTATAGTTTTCTATTAATATATCAGCATGTAAAACCAAATCTTTTATAACTTCTTGGCCGTCGATTGAACTTATATCAACTGTTATTGAGCGTTTATTACGATTGGTAGACATAAAATAACCCGATTCTTTGCCCAACCAAGGAGGCCCCCACTGACGAGTGTCATCACCGGTGATAGGTCTTTCTATTTTAATCACATCTGCGCCATAATCACCCAATAGTTGGCCAGCCCAAGGGCCAGCCAAGACACGGCTCATATCTATAACTTTTATTTTATTTAGCAGAGATGTCACTTTGTCATTAAACTTCTAAGAAATAATCCAATCTTATTTGCATATTCTTGATGACTCTAAATCGAAATTGTAGCCTTAATTTATAAATATTTTATGGAAAATCTATACAGTATATAAATTTTTAATACTTCAACTTGTAATTTTGTGTATCTTAGTGATGTCAATATAATACTTAAAACATTAATATAATATTATAAGTTAATGATAATATTAACTATTATTATTTATTCTTTAACACATTTAATAGATCGAGCGGTATTTGAATAATCAAACAAAGTCTTTTAGAAAAAAACATTTATATATAAAATATTACAATATATCCGCATCTTTTTTTTACTATTTGATTAATGTTATTTTAAATTTTTAAGTAGATAAATGAACCAAAAGCTTTACAAATCGCATATAGACAGAATCTTTACTCCCTAGCCTAAGGAGCTTTAAATTGAAAAATATATTAGTTGGCCTAAAACGTGTCGTTGATTACAACGTTAGAGTTCAGGTCAAAAATGATTGTAGTGAAGTTGAAACAGATGGCGTCAAAATGAGTATTAATCCATTTGATGAAATTGCATTGGAAGAAGCTCTGCGCATCAAGGAAGCTAATCAAGACATAAAGGTAACTGTTTTATCAATTGGTATAAAAGAAGCTCAACAACAATTACGTACTGGATTAGCTATGGGTGCAGATCATGCAATTCTTGTTGAAAACCATGATCCTGTAAGTTCTCTAGATATCGCAAAGATTTTTAAATTATTTGCTAATCGCGATAACATTGATTTAGTTATTCTAGGCAAGCAAGCAATAGACACTGATAATAACCAAACAGCACAAATGCTCTCAGCACTCTTAGATTGCCCGCAAGCAACATTTGCATCTAAACTAGACATTAAAGAAAACAAAGCTATTGTAACAAGGGAAGTTGATTCTGGATTGGAGGTACTAGAAATTGATTTGCCAGCTGTTATATCAGCTGACTTACGTCTAAACGAACCAAGATATGTAAAACTTCCAGATATCATGAAAGCCAAGAAAAAAATAATTGAAACAATTAAATTATCAGATTTAAATATTACTCAAAGCCCACAAATAAAAAACTTAAAATTTGAACCTCCAGAAGAAAGGGCTTCAGGAATTAAGGTTGACGATGTGGCCGGGCTAGTTTCAATTCTCAAAGAAAGAGGACTTGTTTAGTGAATAATATATTAATTATTGCAGAACATGATGGGGTTAAACTCAACTCCAGTACAGCAAAAACAATTGCATGTGCTGCTAGTATAGAAAAAGCAACAATAGATGTTGTGGTATTTTCATCTAACGTTAACTCTATTTCTGCTGAAATAGCTAAATTGGAATCAGTATCTCAAGTCTTATCTTATGAACATGATGAATATACGTATAATCTTGCTGCGAAAATTGCACCTCAACTTCATCAATTAGCTAAAAATTATACTCATGTATTTGGTCCTTCAACTACTTTTGGGAAGGATCTAATGCCACGAGTTGCAGCTTTGCTTAATGTAAATCAAATCAGCGATATTATGAATGTTGAAAGCAGTCATATCTATAAACGACCTACTTATGCTGGTAACGCCATAGCAACAGTTGAAGCTCCAAAAGGACATATTGTAGTTGCAACCGTTCGAATTGCATCATATCAAGCTGTAGGTGTGGGAAATTCTGCAATAATTAAAAATTGTGAGTCCCACAAAAATAATTTTCATAATCGCACAAGATTTATAGAAACAATAGTAAATGCTAGCGATATGCCAGATCTACAAACAGCAATAAAAGTTGTTTCTGGAGGACGTGCATTATCTAGTTCTGAAAATTTTGCAATCATAAAAAAATTAGCAAATAAACTTGGTGCAGCAATTGGAGCATCTCGTGCGGCAGTTGACGCAGGTTATGCGCCTAATGAATTACAAGTTGGTCAAACGGGTAAAATTATTTCACCAAATCTTTATATAGCGATTGGTATTTCAGGTGCGATTCAGCACCTAACAGGGATTAAAGATGCTGGTACTATCGTTGCTATAAACAAAGATAATGAAGCACCAATTTTTGAGATTGCAGACATTGGATTAGTTGCAGATCTATTTACTGCGGTACCGGAATTAATCGAAGCTCTAGATTAAATCACATCCAATATAAGCTCAACCTTACTCACTTTGAATTGCCCTGGATTATCAACTGCTAAATATTTAACTTCTCCATTATCAATAATAGAAGAAAATCTTTGGCTTCGAACACCCATTCCAAATTTTGTGGAATCTAGCTCTAAGTCGAGAGCCTTTGCATAATCTCCATTTCCATCTGCTAACATTAATAAATTTTTACCAATCTGAAGTTCTTTAGCCCATGCATTCAATACAAATACATCATTTACAGCCATGCAAGCAACTAGATCTATATTTCTGCTTTTTATAACATTAATTTTATCTAGATAGCCGGCAAGATGATTATCTGAGCATACTGGTGTGAATGCACCCGGAACAGATATTAGAACCACTCTCTTGGTATCAAATAATTCATTTGTAGAAATTAAGCTTGGGCCAGATTCCGTCATAATTCCAAAATTACCGGAAGGCATTAAGTCTCCAACCTTAATTGTCATTTAACTTTCCAACTTTTAAATTTTTATAATTCATTTTCTGCAACTTGCACTACCAATCCATCTAGACTATCTGATACTTCTATTTGACAAGTAAGACGGCTATTTGATTTGCGGTTAAATGCCATGTCCAACATACTATCTTCCATAGCATCCATGTCGTTTAATTTTTCTACCCAATCATTATTTATGTACCCATGGCATGTAGCGCAAGCGCAAGCGCCGCCACATTCCGCAACAATGCCATCTATATTATTATTTATTGCGGCTTCCATAACAGAATAACCATTCTCAACTTCCACTTCATGTTGAACTCCATCACGTGTTTCAAAAATAATTTTTGCCATTAAGTAATTCCATTAGTTATTAGCGGCCAATAATAAAGGCGTTGTCCATCGATGGTCAACGCCCTGTGTAATAAAGCTGCAAATCTATTTAATTAAAACAAAATATATAACTATTAAGCTCTTGAATTCCTTGCTTTTCTTTCTTCAATTTCTTTACGTGCTTTTTTTGCTGCTTCTTCAGCTAATTGAATTTGACGATTCCGTTCAACCTCAGCATCTATAACACGTATCCACTGATTAGATGTACGACGTGATTTAGATACTTTTGCTGCTATCTTAAAAGCTGCCTTAGAATCTGCATATTTTTGAATGTTATAAAAACACATTCCAAGTGTTATTTGAACATTATCTGAACTCTTTAAACCACCTTTCTTTAAAGCTGCTTTAGCTGCTTGAGTACAATTTATGTAATCACCAATATTTAAATAGGAATTAGCCAGCCGAGCATCAATCTCACCATCGCTGGAAAGTCTCGCTGCTTCTTTTAAAGCAGGTATGGCTTTATTATCTTCCATGGCCAACATCCAACTTTGTGATAAAAGACGATAATGTTTAGCATTTTTTTCTACGATCCCTGCGTTCATTTTCTCTTCAAGCAGTGTTGCTGCTTTATAGGGCACCTCAGCCTGCAAAAAAAGTTGTGACATGGTCACAAACTCTGAGCCTTTATCAAGCATTCCCTGGGTAAATGCTGCATCGTAAGCGTAAATTAATTTTTCATCTTCACCTAATTCTGTAAATGCTCCTGCAAGTGATTGCCAGTAACGTTTTTTAGGCCAAGTTTGTAATAAGATCTTTTGAATATCTCGAACTTTTGCATAATTTTCTTGCTGAAAATAAGCAAAATTTAAAAGCCCCCACCAATCTTCCTTGATAGCTAATTCTCTTTTAATTGCAACTTCCATAGCATCTTCAATGGGCTGAATCATATTTTTGTACTGGTTCAAATTATAATGAATCTGAGCTTTTAAAATAAATGGATCTGGACTAGGATTTGTTTCCAATACGAACCATTTATCAATTGCAACTAATGCTTCTTGATAACGCTCTTCAACTGTTAACAATTGAGCAACTGTAAACATAGTTTGTTTTGCCATTTGAGGTTCTAGACTTGGAATTTCGAGAAGCTTTTGAAACGAAGAGATAGCCGCAGCCATATTTGGGATGTTGTAATGAACAAAACCAATATAATTTAGAACATTCGCCTGCTCGTATTCAGATAAATCTTCTGGATCATAAAGCTTATTTAGAACCTTCAGAGCTCCTTGATAATCTTCTTCTTCATCAACTAACTCTTGAGCTTTAAGAATATCATCATAAACTTCCTTACTAACAGCCTGCGCTTTTTTTGTTCTAACATTATTTTTTTTGCCTGATTGCTCACTGTCTTGTCCAACGGCATTTGTAAATGCCATTATCCCTACAAGTAAAAGCATACAAAACTTTAGAGAAATTCCACGATTAGTCATCATAAAATAAAAATCCTTCCAAAAGATACATCTATAACAGAGCTCAATTAATTAATCCTGTAGTTGAAATGTAATACGAGTCATTACACCAGGTACTTCTACTGGAACACCATCAACAACTCTTGGTTTATACTTAAACTTAAGCACTGCTCTTGTTGCAGCGCGATTGAACATGCTACTTGTAGAATCTACTACTATAGGATCCTTGACAGTTCCGGTTATAGTGACGGTAAACGACATATCAACATAACCCTCAATACCTCTAGATAATGCTCTAGTTGGATAAACAGGTGCAACGCGAACTATCGGCAAATAATCACCTTCTGCTATGTTCATTCGACCAGGACCTCCTATGTTAGTATTTGCATTAACTGATGGTCTAGCAATATCTATACTAGGTGCGTCCGTATCAATGTTATCCATATCTTGAGGAGGTGTCTCGGGTGGGGTTTCAGGTGGCTTTGGTGGCTTTTCAGGAGTCATTTCTTGCACATTTAAATTTTCATTTCTCTTAACTCGCACGAAATCTAATTGTGCCCTTTCTCTTGGTTTTGTTAATGCGCTCTGACCTGACTCAATAAGCAATTGCATTACAAAAAGCAAGGTTAGTGTCACTGCAACACCAGTGAAAATTGAAATTACATAACGACCTATCATGGTCTTGCCTCCTCAGTGGCTAAAGCCAATTTTCTAATCATCATCAGACGCCATTGCAACATTCACTACACCTGCTGCTTTAGCAGCTTCTAAAATTTGAATAAGCGTCTCGTTAGTTGAGTTTTCATCTGCCTGAATTACAAGAGACCCTTTTGGATTCTCTGAGTGAAGTCGTTCAATGATACCGCGTAATTCACGAGCATCACGTTGTTGCTTATCCACCCATATTTCATCGTTTCCACTGATTGCAACTAAGATAGAGGCATCTTCTTGGGCATCGGCTGTAACAGTGTCTGGTCGATCAACTTGGATACCTGCCTCTTTAATAAATGTTGCAGTAACTATGAAAAAAATAAGCATAATAAACACTACATCGAGCATGGGAGTAAGATTAATTTCCTCACTCTCCTCTTCTTGTCCAAATGCACCTTGGTTATTTCGCATATTTTATGTCCTTGAATTATTGACTCAAGCTTAATCCGCTATAGATATATTATAAACGCCAGCACTTCGAGCAGAATCCATTATAGTAACGAGCATTTTATTTGTAGACCGTTTATTTGGCTGAATAACCACTGAACCTTTTGGGTTTTCAGCATGTAAGCGCTCTATGTTTGCCCGAACGGCTCGAGGATCTATGATCCTACGATCAATCCAAATATCGTCATTTGCATCCACAACAATCAAAATATTTGCATCTTCCGGTTTTGTTTCTGTAACTGGTGCGTCCGGTCGATTAACGTCTATGCCCGCCTCCTTAACAAAGGAGGCAGTTACAATAAAGAAGATGAGCATAATAAAAACAACATCTAACATTGGCGTTAGATTTATTTCATCGCCATCCCCGTCATGCCCCATCGAAAGATCAGTTTTACGCATCAATTATCCTTTAATGATCCATAGTTAGTGAGTCTTCAAGAAACTCAACTTCACGAGCTGCTCGGCGTGTTAATAAAGTAACGAAAAGCACACCAGAAAGAGCACCTACCATTCCAGCCATTGTGGGAATTGTTGCTTGAGATACTCCAGCAGCCATTGCCCTAACATTTCCAGAACCTGAAACAGCCATAACCTGAAAAACACTTATCATACCGGTTACAGTTCCTAGAAGCCCTAGCAATGGACATAATGCTACAAATGTTTGAATTACATTTATACCTTGATTGGTTGCATCGCTAAAGCGCGAAATCATTAATTCACGTATCTGGTGTGCATTCCAGGAACGTCTTTCCTGTCTGTTTTCCCATTTATCATGAATTTCTTTCGACATCTGCTTCATTGAGGAACGAAAATATAATATTCGCTCAATTATGAGAGCCCACATCAAAAAGATGACCACTGCGATGCCTTTTAAAACAACACCGCCGAGGTTCATGAAATCGCGTATGGCCTCAAAACTATCAATTAGCCAATACATGATTACTCCTTACGAACTTAGTCATTTTTCTCCGAGTGCTCAGCAACAAGCCCTGCGCTCTGAGATTGAAGAATATTAATGATCTTTCGACTCTGACCACTAACTACGGTATGAAGTAAGACCATTGGTATAGCAACAACAAGCCCCAAAACAGTTGTCATCAAGGCTTGAGATATACCGCCTGCCATCATCTTTGGATCACCAGCACCATAAAGTGTTATTACCTGGAAGGTTTTGATCATTCCCGTAACTGTCCCCAGTAAACCCATCAATGGTGCAACTGCAGATACTACTTTAATGAAAAGAAGGCCTTTTGTTAAACCGGGCATTTCTTTCAATGCAGCTTCACTTAGTTTTAACTCAATTGTCTCTGAATCTGCACTCTTGTTACTATCATAAGCAGCAAGAACTCGGCCTAGAGGGTTGTCTGTGTTAGCGGTATCGCTTTTGAGTTGAGCTGTAACTCGTCGGCTATCACTTGATAAGCCATACCAACGCCAAACAGCAATCAATAAGCCAACAATTCCTAGTGTAATGATACAGTAACCAACAATACCACCTTGCTCAATACGATCAGATATGGTTGGTGATTCAACCAGTAAGCCAAGTATGGTTCCGCGAGTCACATCAAGACCAAATGTTACTGCCCCACTGTCTGCATCCATAAGATCGCTTGTTGTTCCTGTATATCTAGAATCTGGCTGACGAGCGAGCTCTGTAAGGGTTCCCTCATTCGAGTCATATTTAAGATAACCATTTTCATTAATTACGTTGTATGAGCCAACCCTAATTACATCCATTTCTTCTTGTTGACCATCTGCTTTGGTGACCATATTGCTGAACCGAACAACTCTTCCAGATTCGACAATTTCTTTTTGCAACATGCTCCAAAGACGTTCTATATCTTCAATAGATGCAAGACTGCTTGCACCAGCCATTTTACTTCCAAGTTCAACTAAGAAATCCCCACGGTCCGGATATTGAATATTGGTTAATGAAGCTGTGAAAACACCTTGAGTGTCGCCAGAAACAGTTTGAAGAACACCAAAAAGCTCTTTTAAAGCTCCAAGTCTTTCGTCTAAAGCTTGACGAGCTGTAATAATTTTTTGTTGATTATCTTCAAAATCTTGCTCAAGAGATTCACTTATATTTTCTTCACGATTACGATTAGCGCGCGCCTGATTTAAAAGTGATTGTTGACGATTCTTAGCTTGTGCAAAATCAGCTTCACGCTGGCGAGCAACTTGTGAGTCTCGCGCTTGGCCTTGCTCAATCAAATTTAAAAGTTCAGCCATACTTCGTGCATCAGCATCAAGATCTGCATCCTGAGCATTTACTGAACCGAGACTTAAAAGCCCAGCAAAAATTATAAATTTAAAATATTTCATTTAAGAAGCCTCCGCAGCTGGAACTGGCACACTTATAAGTTCTGGTGCAATTAACTGTCGAGCCATTCTTAGGCCCTTACGAATTTCATTGCGAGATGAGTTATCAATAACCCATTCTCTAGATGTATTATCCCACCTGCCTGTAACACTAGCGTCATCTGATTGAAAATATAATCCAATACGACCTATGCGCAACATATTAAATGATCTTGTGACGTCATCAATGGTTAGGGACTGAGTATAGTAATCACCTGTCCAACCAAACTCATTTTCAATTTGATAGGCCTCCATTACTTTACGAAATTTTTCAGCAACTGAAACATCAGATCTTTCCATTATATTTTCAAGATCATTTACTCGCTGAATTCGTTCGTCTTTTAGAAAAGGAATATCTAAATCGATTGATTGTCGAAGCCCATCAATCATGCGCTCCATAAGAGGAAAAATTTGACGATTGATAATATCAACCTGATCCATAGATAAACCAATATCCTCTAGAGTCGCCAATTGGCCTTCTACCTGAGCTCTCATAAGACGGTTATAAACTTTCAAACCATCGATTTCTTTATTTACAGATCGATATTGATCTTCCAAAGAGCGGGTACCTTCAACTATATTATTGATTCGTTCTTGAGATTCTTGCGCGAGATTCAGTCGTCGTTTATCAGCTTCTAATACTTGATCAACAGACTGGGCGAAAACGCTGCCGGAAAATGCTATAACCATTGTCACAAAAAACAAATTGATTAGGCGCCGACTGCTGCTAATACACCGTTTCATGGGCACTCCTTAAATTAAGACTTAATATTGTTGTTAATTGCATATTGGAGAATAATACAAAATTAAATTAGATACTTTTTTAAAAAAAAACTAATAATACAAATGTATCATCAGTTACGGCTACAACTCTCTCCAAATTTGCCGCGAAACAATAAACCATTAAAGGTTTACTATCTACCTATTCTTTAAATTTAATTCAAAGTTAAATATTTAAATAGTTAGACCGAAAATTCATATTTTTTTAAATGCAATAATTCCCCATACATTGCACATATAATAAGAGTAACAATATGGCTCACATTTCTCCAGCTTAACTATTATATATTTTATAAATTCTCAACTTATTTGAAAATAACTAATAGATAGTTTGTCAAATTAAATAACTTAATATTTTTAATAAAATAAAAAATTGTAATTTATTTTTTAAAAAAAATAACTTAGAAAACAATAAATAATTTTTTTGTTTTATTAAAAAATTAATTAAATCATATATTTATAATAAGATATTAACTATTTACTTCCACTTAAATAAATTTTTATTAATTGCCTTTTAATTAACCAACAGTTGACATAGATATTATCTTACAACATGATTCAATATATGACTGAATTGCAATTGAAAGACTTATTTGTACTTCGACTTCCTTTTCTTCTCCTAAAGATAAAGAGCGGGTAGCGCGTATCCAGTCATTTGACAACGCAGGCCCCGCATCCAAATGGATAGTGGGGTTTTTTTTTATTTAAGTTTTAAGGTTTTAGGAATTTACAATGCAAATGTATTCAGAAGCAGACGTTGACACATCATGCCTGGCTAATCACCAGGTCACTATATTAGGTTATGGCAGTCAAGGCAGAGCACACGCCCTAAACTTAAGGGACAGCGGCTTTAAAGTTGTTGTTGGCTTAAGATCTAGTGGCGCAAGCTGGGCAAAAGCACAAGCTGACGGATTAACAGTTCAGGAGCCAAATGATGCGGTTCAAGGTGCTGCTATTGTTATGTTTTTAATGCCAGATATGGTTCAAAAAGCAATTTATCAATTGGTTGAAAAAGATATAAATGAAGGTGCAATGATTATGTTTGCTCATGGATTAGCAATTCATTATAAGCAAATTAAACCCCGTGAAGATTTAGATGTATCTTTGATTGCTCCTAAAGGGCCTGGTGGATTAGTAAGAAGACAATACAAAGAGGGGCATGGCGTTCCATGCCTTGTTGCCATTCATCAAAATGCTAGCGGTAACGCACTAAAAATCGCTCTTGCCTATTCTGCTGGAATAGGTGGTGCACGAGCCGGAGTAATTGAAACAACCTTTGCTGAAGAAACAGAAACTGATTTATTCGGTGAACAGGCTGTCTTGTGTGGTGGTGTCACAGAACTAATTGTATCTGGATTTGAAACATTAATCGAAGCAGGTTATCAGCCGGAAGTTGCATACTATGAAGTAATGCATGAAATGAAGTTAATTGTTGACCTTCTTCATGAAGGAGGTTTGCAAAAAATGCATAAATTTATTAGTGATACTGCTGCTTGGGGTGACATGGTGAGTGGTCCAAGAGTAATAGGAGATGCTTCGCGTCAAGCAATGAGAGAAATTTTAAAAGAAATCCAAGATGGAAAATTTGCTGACACATGGATCAAAGAAAATGAAAATGGCATGCCTAAATTTAAGCAATTAATGCAAGAAGATCTTGATCATCCAATTGAGAAAGTTGGCGCTGATCTAAGGGGTCGTATGGATTGGCTTGAGGATTGAGGATTAATATTAAGGAACCTTAAATGTCTGAATATAATTCAGAAAAAAAAATACGTATTTTTGACACAACATTGCGTGATGGAGAGCAAGCCCCTGGCTGCAGTATGACTCTAAACGAGAAGCTACGTGTAGCAAAATCACTTGCTGAATTAAAGGTAGATATTATAGAAGCTGGATTTCCAGCTGCTTCGCAAGGTGATTTCGAATCAGTTAAGGCAATCGCAGAACAAAATTTAGGTCCAATAATTTGCGGGCTTGCGCGCTGCAATGAGAAAGATATCAAAAAAGCATATGCTGCTTTAAAAGCGGCAGAAAATCATAGAATACACGTGTTTGTTGCTACAAGTGCAATACATCGTGAACATAAACTTAAAATGGCAAAGAGTGAAATAATCAAAAGTGCTGTTCAATCAATTAAAATGGCCAAAGATCTATGTGATGATGTTGAGTTTTCACCTGAAGATGCCTCGAGAACAGAGTTAACTTACCTAGCAGATGTAGTTTCAGCTGCAATAGAGGCTGGAGCTACTACTGTAAACATTCCAGATACAGTTGGTTACACTGTTCCAGCAGAGTTCAATAAATTATTTTGCTACCTTAAAGAGAACGTAACCGGAATTAACGACATCACACTGAGTGTTCATTGTCATGATGATTTGGGTTTGGCTGTAGCAAATAGTCTTACAGCAATTGGTGCTGGAGCTCGACAGATTGAATGTACAATTAATGGCATTGGTGAAAGAGCTGGAAATTGCAGCCTTGAAGAAGCCGTAATGGCAATAAAAACGCGCTCAGAATTTTTTAATGTTTTTACGGGAATAGATACAACACGTCTCTACCCCACTTCTAGATTGGTTTCGAATATTACTGGTATGTACCCTCCTCGGAATAAAGCAGTTGTTGGTGAAAATGCATTTGCTCATGAGGCAGGAATACATCAGCATGGCATGTTACAGCACTCTTCTACTTATGAAATTATGAAACCAGAAGACGTTGGTTTAAGTCATACAAATTTAGTTCTCGGTAAACACAGTGGAAGACATGCTTTTAGAGATCGAGCTAAAGAACTGGGGTTTGAGCTAGACGACTTCGAAACAAATCGCGCATTCCAAGATTTTAAAAAACTCGCTGATAAGAAAAAAGATATTTATGACGGTGATATTGAGTCAATAATCATGAATGTTAGTGGTTCAGTGTCTGGGCCATGGTCTCTAAAATCATTGGATGTTCAAACGGAAACAGAAAAGCTATCTGCTGTAAAATTAACCCTCACAGGAGAAGATGGAATAAACGTTTCAGAATATGCAACTGGAGATGGGCCTGTTGCTGCAGTATTTAAAGCTTTAGAGCAAACCACTGGTGTAAATATGATTTTGCGAAATTTTGAATTACACAGCACATCTATTGGTGAAGATTCACTGGGTGAAGTAACGGTAACTGTAGATATTGATGGACAAACATATAGAGGCCGTGGGGCTAGCGTTGATATTGTGGAGGCTGGTTGTCGCGCGGGTCTAGAAGTTATGAATCGTACTCTTCGGAGAAGAGCTCGTGGTGAATCAGATACTGATAAAGCACAATCAGTGCATGCAAATATTTAATTTCTATTTGTAAGGGTTTTTTGGTATGAATGAAAAAAAGACACTTTTTCAAAAAGTATGGGAAAATCATATAGTAGTTTCTGAGACAACGGAAACTCCAGCAATCTTGTACATTGATTTACATATTATTCATGAAGTAACTACACCCCAAGCATTTTCGATTTTAAGGGCGAACAACCTGCCAGTAAGAAGGCCTGATCTTACTTTGCCAACACTGGATCACTCAACACCAACTTCGCCTGTGTCTTCGTATGAAGATCTTTTAAAGGCAGGAGTTGGCGCTGCCAAACAAGTTCGGCAAATGGAAAAAAATTGCAAGGATTTTGGCCTTGATCTGCTGGGTTTTGATAGTGGAAAACGTGGCATTGTCCATGTAATTGGTCCAGAACTAGGTGCTACACAGCCTGGAAAAACAATTGTTTGTGGTGATAGTCACTCGAGTACACATGGAGCATTTGGAGCGCTAGCATTTGGAATTGGAACGACTGAAGTTGGTCATGTAATGGCAACACAATGCTTATTGCAACGCGCACCAAAAACACTTGAAGTAAATATTGAAGGATCGCTACCAAATGGTGTAACTGCAAAAGATCTTATTCTTGCTGTTATTGGAGAAATTGGTGTTAATGGAGGAACTGGATACGTTATTGAATACCGCGGTAAAGCAATTGAAGACTTAGATATGGAAGGAAGAATGACAATTTGTAATATGTCAATTGAAGCAGGAGCTCGTGCAGGAATGATTGCACCAGATCAAGTTACCTTTGATTACCTTAAGGGCCGCCCAAAAGCACCAAAAGGAAATGAATGGGACAAAGCAGTTGAAAACTGGAAACAGCTTCGCACTGACGAAGGAGCTAAGTTTGATAAATCAGTCACCATAGATGTAACTAATTTAAAGCCGATGGTTACTTTTGGAACAAACCCTGGAATGGTAATTAATATAGATCAACAAGTGCCTCTCAAAAATGGTTCAAGCTTTAATAAGGCATTAAATTACATGCAAATTGAATCTGGTAAACCAATGACAGATATAGCTGTTGATGTAGTTTTTGTTGGTAGCTGCACTAATGGACGACTGTCAGATATTAAAGAAACTGCGCGAATTCTAGAAGGTCGAAAAATTGCGAATGGTGTAAGAATGCTTGTTGTGCCGGGATCGGAAGCTGTTAAGAAAAATGCTGAAGATCAAGGGCTTGATGTAATTATTAAAGCTGCAGGCGCAGAATGGAGAGAGGCAGGATGCTCAATGTGTATTGCAATGAATGGTGATTTAGTTAAACCAGGGCAATTATGTGTAAGTACTAGTAATCGTAACTTTGAGGGCCGCCAAGGTGTTGGGGCCAGAACTATATTGGCAAGCCCTGCAACAGCTGCAGCCTCTGCAGTTAAAGGATTTGTTTGTGACCCAAGGAAATTTTTATGAAGCCAATAAAAATTGTTTGTGGAAAAACGGTGGCTTTACCTAATAAAGATATAGATACCGATCAAATAATTGCTGCAAGATATCTTACAACTACAACCAAAGATGGTCTTGGTAAGTATGTTTTTCACGATTTAAGATTTGATAAAGATGGAAATGAAAAACAAGATTTTATCTTAAATCATCCTAGCTCAAAAGGATGCTCAATCTTAATTGGTGGTAATAATTTTGGTTGTGGCTCTTCTCGTGAGCACGCGCCTTGGGCTTTAGTTGATTTCGGCTTTAAAGCAGTAATTTCAACAGAAATTGCTGACATATTTCGTAGCAATTCTCTTAAAACTGGTTTGATATCAATAGTGATTGACGCAGAATCTCATAAATGGCTTCTTCAAAACCCTGGAATAGAGTTAAAGATTAGTATTATAGATTGCAATGTTGAGCTTCCAGATGGACGAAAAATTAGCTTTAATATGGAACAATTCGCGCGTCATTGTCTGCTTGAAGGAATAGATCAATTAGGTTTTTTACAGCAACAGTTACAAGCTATTGAAGTATTTGAGGAAAATCGAAATTGAAAGCTAAAATTACATTATTACCAGGAGATGGCATTGGGCCGGAGGTTACTGACAGTGCAAAATATATTCTTGATTCTGTGGCATTAATTTTTGGTCATGATTTTATATACGACTCAAAAGCTATTGGAGGGATCGCGATTGATCAGCAAGGCAGTCCATTACCAGATGAAACAATATTAAGCTGTAAAAATGCGGATGCAATTTTTTTAGGTGCTGTTGGTGGCCCGAAATGGTCTAACCCAAACTCTAAGGTACGACCTGAGCAAGGTTTGCTTGGTATTCGTTCTGCCTTAAATCTTTACGCAAATATTCGGCCAGTGAAGATTTATCCAGAATTAGTTGGTGCTTCACCGTTAAGATCTGAAATTCTTGAAGGCGTAGATATTATTATCGTAAGAGAGCTAACGGGGGGTATTTATTTCGGTAAAAAAAGTCGTAATAAATTTTCTGCTAGCGATCTTTGCGTTTATACCACAGAAGAAATAGAGCGAATTATTAAAGTTGCTGCTAATCTTGCATCAAATCGAAAAGGTAAATTATGCTCGGTAGACAAAGCTAATGTTTTAGAAACTTCACGCTTATGGCGCGATACTACAAATAAAATATTAAAAAACGAATACCCTGAAATTGAAGTTGAAACTCTATTGGTAGACGCAGCTGCTATGCATCTTTTAAGCAGACCATCAGAATTTGATGTAATGGTTACTGAAAATATGTTTGGAGATATATTAACAGATGAAGCTTCAATGCTAACTGGCTCTCTTGGAATGCTTCCATCCGCTTCATTGGGTGAATCTAAAATTGGTATTTATGAACCAATACATGGGTCGGCGCCAGATATTGCTGGACAAGAAATTGCAAACCCTTGTGCATCCATTGCAAGTGTAGCGCTTTTATTAAGGCACAGCTTAGGTTTAGAAAAAGAAGCAAAAGCGGTGGAAAATGCTATTTCGACAGCAATTACTTCTGGTGCAAGAACAGTAGATATATCATTAAAAAACCAATCTGGAATTTCAACGTTAGAAATGACGACAGAAATAGCAAAAAATATTAATTAATTTTTTTAATTCTCCCTTCTTAATGTCAAACTAATAAATAGTTTAAAAATGCTTATTGCACTTAAAAATAATTTGTAGTATTGTAATATCACATTATTACATTATTACATTATTACATATGAAACCTAACCGCAAAGAATCAATACGGCAACAAGAATATGCAGAAGAAGCTCTTTTTAAAGCTCTAGCCGCATTAACGGAAACTAATGAGGTAAAGATATTTTTTAAAGATTTGTGCACCCCTGCTGAACTTCAAGCGCTTACCGATAGATGGCAAGTTGTCAAATACCTGCAAAAAAAACTTCCATATAGAACAATACATGAACTAACCGGAGTAAGTGTTACAACAATAGGTCGTGTTGCCCGAAGCCTCACAACTGGGGCTGGTGGATACCAAGCAGCTATAGATAGAATTTCTCACTAAAGGATTTAAATGAACAACACAAAAAAACGCATAAAAATTGCAATACAAAAATCTGGGCGGCTTACAGACCACTCCTTTGATCTTCTAGAGCGTTGCGGTTTGAAAATCACTAAAAGCAAAGATCAATTAATATGTTACGGAGAAAACATGCCCATAGACCTACTGCTTGTGCGTGATGATGATATACCAGGGCTGGTAAGCGATGATGTTTGTGACCTTGGCATTGTTGGTTTAAATGTTGTTGAAGAGAAGCGACTTAAACTTAAACAAGCAGGATCTCAAGGTAAATTTAAAAATATATTCAAATTAGATTTTGGTCACTGCAGGTTATCAATTGCTGCTCCAAATGGCACAAAGTATGAAGGACCTAATTCTCTTATTAATAAAAGAATTGCGACCAGTTATGAAGGTTTATTAACTAATTTTTTGAATGAAAATTCAATTGACTCAGAAGTTATATTCCTTTCAGGTGCAGTTGAGATTGCACCGAAGCTTGGGCGCGCTGACTTTATCTGTGATCTAATATCGTCTGGAAATACATTACGTGCTAATGATCTTAAAGAAGTTGATACACTTCTAGAAAGTGAAGCAGTAATAATACAAACATTAGCTCCACTTGAAGATCAAAAGCAAGAACTTATAAATAAGATAATTCAGCGCCTTGATGGTGTTTTAAAAGTGAATGACAGTAAATATATAATGCTTCATGCGCCACGTTCTGCTCTACCCAAAATACAAGATCTACTTCCAGGATCTGAGGCTCCTACAGTTATGCCTCTTGAAGGAAGCGATGACAAAATTGCCATCCATGCAGTCTGTCGTGAAAATGTTTTTTGGGAAACACTCGAAAACTTAAAGGCTGCTGGTGCAAGTTCTCTGCTTGTGCTTCCAGTTGAAAAGATGTTGTCATAGTTATGTCTTTGGAAATTACATTCTGGGATAAACTCAAAGAAAAACAGCGAGCTAATTTATTAAAGCGTCCAGAGGCA